>Ga0099364_10005053_pt1 | contig 19729 bp, 18 predicted proteins | sample TergutTh196P3_FD_73070 | JGI IMG/M metagenome (GOLD analysis project Ga0099364, IMG submission 73070) | Microcerotermes parvus P3 segment gut microbial communities from Pointe-Noire, Republic of the Congo - Th196 P3 | ecosystem: Host-associated > Arthropoda: Insects > Digestive system > Gut ... | reverse complement strand
TATTAAGTCGCACGATAAGTTGCGACTTAATCGGCTACCTGTGTCGGTTGTCTGCCGAAGGCAGACGAGACACAGAGCCATTTGAGCGAGAAAAGTCCTAATCGGGCTTTGCCTGATTAGACAAGACTTTTCGAGCGGAGTAATATATCTAAGTTGAAAGGGGCAAGAGTAAAAATGTTTACGCAGATTAACAGTGTTGGTTTATTTGGGATGAATGCTTTTCCTGTTACGACTGAGATTAACGCTTATAAAGGACTTTCCGATTTTCAGATAGTCGGGTTGGCCGATGCATCGGTTCAGGAAAGCAAGCAACGGATTTTCGGCGCGTTAGCTAATGCAAGGATTAAGATTGAAAACAAAACCATGGTAATAAATCTTACACCCGCTTCTGTAAAAAAAGCGGGTTCTTCCTATGATTTGGCGATTCTTACGGCAATGCTTGTGACACAAGCAGATATAGCCGTTGACTTAAAACGCGCCGCTTTTTTCGGGGAAGTCAGCCTTGGCGGGGGAGTCAACGGAGTACGCGGCGCGTTGAGCATGGCGATTGAGGCGCGAAAAAGCGGATGTGACGAGCTTTTTCTGCCTTATGAAAATGCCGCCGAGGCGAGCGTTGTTGCGGGATTAAAGGTGTACGGGGTCAGCAATGTTATACAGTTGTATGAACATTTGAGCGGCAAAGCATTACTTAACCCCCAAAGCCCGTATGTTCCCGAAAAAGGCACATACCAAGATTTGGCAGATTTTGCCGATGTTAAAGGACAGGAAAATGTCAAGTTGGCGTTGACAATTGCGGCGGCGGGTTTTCATAATGTACTTATGATAGGTACGCCCGGGACAGGTAAATCAATGCTTGCAAAAAGGCTTCCCTCAGTGCTTCCCGCAATGACGTTTGATGAAAGCATTGAGACTACTCAAATTCACTCTGTTGCGGGAATTTTGGACAAAAATGCCCCTCTTGTGGTTAATCGCCCGTTTCGTCCGGTAAGCCATACTGCATCGGCGGCGGGATTGTGCGGCGGGAGCGGGATTCCCCGACCGGGCGAGATTTCGCTTGCCCACAACGGGGTGTTGTTTTTGGACGAACTGCCCGAATTTGAACGCAGAACTCTCGAAACGCTCAGACAACCTGTCGAGGATGGGGAAATTGTCATATCGCGGGCAAACGGCTCGGTGCGTTATCCTTGTAACTTTATGCTTGTTGCGGCAATGAATCCCTGCCCCTGCGGCAACTTCGGGCATACCACCAAACAGTGTGTCTGTTCCCCTATGGCAGTGACACGCTATTTGGCGAAAATAAGTCAGCCCGTTCTTGACAGAATTGATATTCAGATAGAGGTTAATCCTATCAGCTATAACGAGATTTCCAACACTGAAAAAGGCGAGAGCTCCGCCGCAATCCGCGAAAAAGTGGAAAAAGCGCGGCTTATTCAAAAGGAAAGGTATCGCGGTGTTAAAGGAATCCGCTCTAACTCGGAAATACCCTCTTCTATTTTAGGCGAAGTCTGCGTTTTGGAGGATGCGGCAAAGGATTTAATCAGGAATGTTTTCGATAAGCTCGGAATGTCAGCCCGCGCTTATGACAGGATTTTAAAAGTAGCGCGGACTGCCGCCGATTTAGACGACTGCCCGCTCATAAAAAAGAAACACGTTTCACAGGCGATTAGCTATAGAAGTTTGGATAGGAAGTATTGGGGGAATTGAGCGGGTTGGAAGCCTTTGAATGTTGACGTGGGTTAGGGCGTAAAACCACATAACCCTAACCAAGTTCAGCAATAGCATCCCTATAATAAGCCGCTTGCTCAAAATCAAGGATTTTTGCCGCCTCTTTCATAAGAACGGTGTACTTTTTAATAAGCTCATTTTTCTCGGACTTAGTGAGCTTTTTCTTTTTTGTGCCGCTCGACTTTCCGTCATCTTCCTTTTGAGTTATCTCAAGCACATCGCGGACTTCTTTTATAATTGTTTGAGGAGTAATGTTATTTTCTCTGTTATACTGTTCTTGAATCTCTCGGCGGCGGTTAGTCTCGCGGATTGCCGCTTCCATTGAACGTGTCACGGTATCGGCGTACATGATTACTTCGCCGTCGGAGTTTCGCGCCGCCCTGCCTATTGTTTGGACTAACGAGGTCTCGCTTCTTAAAAAACCTTCCTTGTCCGCATCGAGAATAGCGACTAACGACACTTCGGGCAGGTCAAGCCCCTCCCTCAGCAGATTAATGCCGACAAGCACGTCAAACTCACCTAACCGCAAATCCCGAATAATTTCCATACGCTCCATAGTATCAATATCATGGTGCATATACTTTACTTTTATATCAAACTTTTTTAAATAAAGAGTCAAATCCTCCGCCATTTTTTTGGTGAGTGTAGTAATAAGGACACGCTCTTTAGGCTCACGCTCAATCCTCTTGTTTATTTCGGAAAGCAACTCTTCAATTTGCCCCTCAACAGGCTTAACGGTTATTCGCGGGTCAAGAAGCCCAGTCGGGCGGATTACCTGCTCGGCAATTTTTGTGCTTTTTTCCTTCTCAAATGCCGATGGAGTAGCCGAAACAAATATTACTTGGTTAATTTTGTTGTAAAATTCATCAAAATTCATCGGGCGGTTGTCATAAGCGGAGGGAAGTCTGAACCCGTAATCAACGAGATTCCTTTTGCGTCCCGCATCCCCGCCATGCATTCCGCGAACTTGCGGAATTGTAACATGGCTCTCATCTATCATCAACAGCCAGTCTTTTTTAGGGAAGTGGTCCAACAAAGTAATCGGCGTACTCCCGGGGGGGCGACCCGCCAATATACGCGAATAGTTTTCAACTCCCTTACAAGTCCCTATTTCGCGCAGCATTTCCATATCATACATAGTACGCTGTGCAATCCTCTGCGCCTCAATAAGTTTGTGTTCTTTTGTAAAACGCTCGACCTGCTCTTCCATTTCAAGCTGAATTTCATCTAACGCTTTTTCAAGCCGTTCTTTATCGACAATATAATGGGTTGCCGGGAAGATTGCAACATGGCTCATTCGGCTGATTACATTGCCCGATACGACCTCAATTTCCGATATTTGTTCAATTTCGTCCCCAAAGAACTCAATTCGCACCGCACGTTCCACCGGATTACCTGCCGGGAAGATTTCTACAACATCTCCCCGAACCCGAAACTTATTGCGGGCAAAATTAACGTCATTGCGTTCATATTGGATTCCGACAAGCTTTTTCATGACTTTTTCGCGGGATATTTCCATACCCTTGCGCAGTGAAATGACATTGGCGCGGTATTCCTCAACCCCGCCTATCGAAAATATACAAGAAACGCTCGCGACTATAATAACATCGCGCCTTTCGGCTAAGGAAAACGTCGCCGAGTGTCTCAGTCGGTCTATCTCATCGTTAATTGCCGAGTCCTTTTCAATAAAAGTATCGGTGCCGGGGATGTAGGCTTCCGGCTGATAATAGTCATAATAGCTCACAAAGTATTCCACGGCATTGTCAGGGAAAAACTCCTTAAACTCGCCGCAAAGCTGTGCCGCCAAAGTCTTGTTATGCGCTAACACAAGTGTCGGTCGGTTTACTTTTGCGATTATATTCGCCATTGTAAAAGTTTTCCCCGAGCCTGTGACACCCATTAAGGTTTGTTCACGCTCGCCGTTAAGCACGCCGTCCGCAAGTGTGCGGATGGCTTTGGGCTGGTCGCCTGTCGGTGCGAATGTTGATTTCAAATTGAAACTATTATTACTCAAATTACTCTCCGTGTTCATTAGACCTCTTGCGTAATCAAATATGGCGGCTTCACGCACATATTTTTCGCCATACTGCGCTAATTTTTGTTTAAATATCAACGGATATTCGCACAAAAATTGCCTTGTCTGACAAAAAATCTGCACACAAATCCGCTCATTTTTGATTACGCAAGAGGTCTACTGTGTTTACCGTTATGACCATGACTTCCCGCCACAAACGTGGCAATGAACTTCAAAACTCTAAAAAACCATTTTCCCGCATTGATGTAACCCCGTCTCTTCCGACTATGATATGGTCAACTAAATCAACCTCCATCTTTTTGTAAATATCGTGTATGTTCTTTGTGGAATCGACATCGGCGCGTGAGGGTATACAACTCCCGGCAGGGTGATTATGCGTGATTACCAATCGGCTGCAATTTCTCTCAAGTATAGAGCGTGTGATTTTTCTGACCGGGATATTGACCTCGCCCAGCCGCCCGTTACAAATCTTTTCATGAGAAATCAGCTTTAAGTCATCGGTTAAGTAAAGACAGTGAAACTCTTCCTCAAGCGCGCCTATAAAAAGAGCCGTGCAAAATTCTTTAAGAAGTTTTGAGTTAAACAGCGATTCTAACTCTTTCTGCGCTTGTCTTTCAATGTACAGCTTAGAAAACATTCTCATAAAACAAATAAGCGATGCGGCATTATCCCCCACGCCCTCAACCTTCATCAAATCCTCAAACCCGGCATTAATCACCCCGACAAGCGAACCGAACTTATCAATAAGCCTGTGAGCAATATAGTTGGTATCGCCTCGCGGGATTGCATAGTACAGCAAAAACTCCAAAGGTTCATGCTCCGGAAGATGCTCAATTCCGCTTTTAAGGAATTGAGCTTTTTTTCTCTTTCGATGCCCATGATGAAGGTGGTCTTTCTTTTGCATGATTTTACCCATGCCCTTTCTGCACAAATGTGCAATTGTCGATTTTTATCGAACGACATCAGTTTTTTTTACATTGGGTTCTTCGCAAAAAAGCTTTTCTGCGTTAGTTGTATTGGCAATATCAGCAACGCCCGAGCTGTATTTCAACCCTGTATTTGCACAAGCACGCTTAAATGCTTCTTCGGGGGTAACCCCCTCTCTTCTTTCCCATTTCATAACTATGACCATTCCTTTCCGAGGCACTCTATCCGAAAGCCCGTTTTACGTAGACTCACTTTCAATTTCCTACTTCAAAATTAACTTCAAATTTTTTATTTCCTATATTTGGCATTATAACTACTTTAAGAACCTGTCTTCATAAGCAAACGCACTGCTAAATCGCTTATGAGGACAGGTTCTAAATTTCAACCACTCACCCCAAAACCGCACCCGTATGCGCACTTGTGACTATTCTTGCATAGCGGCTCAAATACCCGTCAATGCCTTCTTTAACTTTGACAGCCACGCTCTCCTTGCGTTCGGCAATAACAGAATCCCCGGCGGCAAGCTCAATTTTACCTGCGGGAATATCTATGCGTATTTCATCACCGTCCCTAACATAAGCAATTAACCCGCCCGCGGCCGCTTCAGGTGAAATATGCCCTACCGAAACCCCCCTGCTCGCCCCGGAAAAACGCCCATCGGTAATCAATGCAACAGAGCCGTCAAGGCCCATTCCCGCAATTGCGGCAGTCGGCGCAAGCATTTCGGGCATTCCGGGCCCGCCTTTCGGCCCCTCATACCGTATTACAACCACATCGCCCGATTGAATTTTGCCGCCGAGAATTGTGTCAACCGCCTCTTGCTCCGAGTCAAACACCTTTGCTTTCCCCGTAAAAACCATCATGCTTTCATCAATCGCGCCGCGTTTGACTACCGCGCCTTTTTCGGCAATATTGCCTTTCAGTACGGCAAGCCCCCCTGTTTTACGGTGAGGATTATCTATCTCCCTTATAACAACCCCGTCCGCGGATTTCGCTTTATCAAGCTGTTCTTTCAAACATCCGCCAACGGTGCGTTGCCGCAAGTCAAGCAAATCGGATTTCGACAACTCGCGCATTACTGCTTGAATGCCGCCGACAGCGTGTAAATCCTCAATAAAGACATTACTCGCGGGATTAAGCTTGCATAATTGCGGGATTTTTTCGCTTATTTCCCCTATATCATCAAGTGTCAGGTTAATCCCCGCTTCATGAGCAACCGCAAGCAGGTGCAACACCGTATTGGAAGACGCGCCGATTGCCATATCAACCGCCAACGCATTGTAAATATTGGATTTTGTCATAATGTCGGACGGTTTTACGTTATTTTTATACACCTGCATAATTAACTCCCCCGTCTCTTTAGCGAGCCGCAACCGCGCAGAAGTTACCGCGGGTTCTGTTCCGTTCCCCGGTAGTGCAAGTCCTATTGCTTCGGTAAGGCAGTTCATCGAGTTCGCGGTATACATTCCCGCGCAAGAGCCGCAGGTGGGGCAGGCATTGTTTTCAAAGTCCCCCAGTTGCTCTCGGTTGATTTTGCCGCCCGTAAACCCGCCGACAGCCTCAAACACTTCCGAAAGTCCGACTTTTTTTCCGCCTGCAATCCCCGCAAGCATAGGCCCGCCGCTGACAAATACCGATGGGATATTCAGCCGCGCCGCCGCCATCAGCATTCCGGGAACAATCTTATCGCAATTGGGAATAAACACCGCTCCGTCAAGCGGGTGGGCAGTCAGCATTACTTCAATGCTGTCGGCAATCAGCTCACGAGAGCAAAGCGAATACCTCATGCCTTTATGATTCATGGCAAGCCCGTCGCATACACCTATAGTAAAAAACTCGAAAGGCACTCCGCCCGCATTGCGAATCCCGTCCTTTACCGCACGTGAGATTTGGTGTAGGTGTGTATGCCCCGGAACATAGTCGCTCGCCGCGCTTATTACGGCTATAAACGGCTTGTCCATTTCGGAATCGGTGATTCCGAGCGATTTAAGAAGTGAACGATGCGGAGTACGCTCAACTCCGCTTGTTAATAAATTACTGCGCATTTTTACCCTTTTCCTTTTTCATTTACATTAGAAGCTGTGTTCATAGTCAATCGCACCGCATAAACGGCAAATTTTCCGCCATACTGCGTTGCAATTTTATTAAATATCGTGGATATTCGCAAAAATTTCGCCTTGTCTGACGAAAAATTTGCTCGTTTCTACGGCACGCCGCCTATGAACACAGTTTCTTAGACCTCTTGCGTAATCAAATATGGCGGCTCACTTCCTTTGCTCAATTTCTCAGACTTTGGAGTGGTGCGGGGATTCTGCCGCCGCGTTTAATAAACTTGCCCGGCGAAAACCTGTTTACAGGCATTACAGGCCCGCTTCCGAATAATCCGCCGAACTCGAGCATTTCTCCCTCTTTTTTACCTATTGCGGGGATTACTCTTACCGCAGTGGTTTTATTGTTAATCATTCCTATTGCCGCTTGGTCTGCAATTATACCCGATATTACATCAACATCGGTATCGCCCGGAACTACAACCATGTCAAGCCCGACAGAGCATACCGCCGTCATTGCTTCGAGTTTTTCAAGCGAGAGTGCACCCGCCTTTACCGCGTCAATCATTCCGGCATCCTCCGACACGGGAATAAACGCACCCGACAGCCCGCCAACGCTCGACGATGCCATTACTCCGCCTTTTTTCACCGCGTCATTAAGCAGAGCGAGAGCGGCAGTAGTCCCGTATCCGCCGCACTTTTCCAGGCCCATCTCCTCGAGAATATGCGCAACCGAGTCCCCAACTGCGGGAGTCGGCGCCAGAGACAAGTCCACGATCCCGAAAGGAACGCCCAATGCCTTAGCCGCCTCAGTTCCGACTAATTGCCCCATTCTTGTTATTTTAAAAGCAGTCCGCTTAATTGTCTCGGCAATTTCGCCGATGTCTGCGTCCTGCATTTCTTTTTTGGAAATGGCACTGCGGACTACTCCGGGTCCGCTTACCCCGACATTGATTACACAATCCGGCTCGCCTATTCCGTGAAATGCACCCGCCATAAAAGGATTGTCTTCAACGGCATTGCAAAATACCACAATTTTTGCCGCGCCGAAGCAAAAGTTGTCGGCTGTTCGTTTTGCCGCTTCAATTATTATTCGCCCCATAAGCGCGGCGGCATCAATGTTAATCCCCGCGCGGGTAGAGCCTATATTAACCGATGAGCAGACCTTTGAAGTCTCGGCAAGCGCGTTCGGAATCGATTCAATAAGCTCCTTATCGCCGGCTGAAAACCCTTTATGAACCAATGCCGAGTACCCGCCGATGTAATTCACGCCCGTTGTATCTGCCGCTTTTTGCAATGCGTATGCAAACTTTACGGGTTCGCCTTTTGCCGATGCCGCAAGCATGGCAATCGGTGTTACCGAAATGCGCTTATTAATAATCGGAATCCCATAGCGTTTTTCTATTTGTTCGCCTGTTCGCACATGATTTTCGGCAAGCCGTGTAATCTTATCATAAACTTTTACACAAGCTTTATCAATGTCCGCATCGGCACAATCAAGCAGGGAAATCCCCATCGTAACAGTACGAATATCGAGGTTCTCCCCCCGTATCATTTTTATCGTTTCAAGAATATCCTTATTGCTTATCATTTTACCCTTGTCCCTTCTGAACGAGTTTTCTTTAAAAGTTTCGTTTTCCGCATTTACTCGGATTTATCTACAAGTTTTTTACCCTTGTCCCTTCTGAACGAGTTTTCTTTAAAAGTTTTGTTTTCCGCATTTACTCGGATTTATCTACAAGTTTTTTACCCTTGTCCCTTCTGAACGAGTTTTCTTTAAAAGTTTTGTTTTCCGCATTTACTCGGATTTATCTACAAGTTTTTTACCCCTCAAATACGGTGCATGGAATTAAAAATATCCTCATGCATTACATGAACTTCCATTGACATTTCCTTGCCGCATTCTTTCAGCTTATCGGAAAGTGCGGTAAACTCTATATTGCATTTTGAAACGTCCGCAAGCATTGTCATAACAAATAAATCCTGCATTACTGTTTGCGACATATCCATTACATTGACGTTTGCCGAGGCACACGCCGCAGTTATTTTCGCCAAAATTCCGACCGTATCTCTCCCGGTTACTGTAATTACTGCTCTCATAAACACTCCTAATATTTGTAATAGTTTTTATTTTATCACATATATATAGAAAAATCAATCATATTTTTTCATTTTTTTAAATAAACATTAAGTAATCCGAGAAAGGATACATTTGTGCAGAAAGGGCAAGGGCAAAAGTTTAAATCAATTCTCTTTGTAAATGGGGAAAACGAGTTTTTACGGCACATTTGTGCAGAAAGGGCAAGGGCAAAAGTTTAAATCAATTCTCTTTGTAAATGGGAAAACGAGTTTTTACGGCACATCTGTGCAGAAAGGGCAAGGGTAAAAATATGAAGGGTATGGAGAAGATGTTGGAGACAGCGAGCAAAAAGCTTGGAATTTCTTCCAACGAGTTAGGGAGTTTACTTAAAAAAGGCGACATGAACGCAATTATGGAAAAAATGGATAAAGACGAGGCAAAAAAATTAAAAGACGCGCTTAACAATCCCGAAGTCGTAAAAATGATGAAAAATTCAACGGAAATGTCCGATTACATGAAAAATATGCAAGAGAATCAAAAAAAATGAACTCTTATTTATTGGCGATTCCTTAAAAGGGGGGGCGGAGAAAATGGATATGGAGAGCATGGCAAAGCTTATGCAAGTGTTAATGTCGTCAAACGACTCCGATAACTCCGGCGGGAACGGCGAAGCCGCCCCCCAAAATGAATCGGCAAAAGAAACCGGCGACGGAAATGATGAAAACGGCGGAGATTTCAGCGGGATTTTCGATAACATCAATTTTGATATGCTGTCAAAAATGGGGGAGTTGTTTTCACGAATGAACCGCCCGGACAGGAATGCCGAGCTTTTGCTTGCATTAAAACCGCACCTGAGGATTGAAAATCAGCATAAAGTAGACAGCGCGATGAAACTGTCAAGAATGATGTCAATGCTTCCTTTTTTAAAGGAAAGCGGTATATTAAACGATTTATTCTGATAATTAGAAAGGAATAGTGTAAGTTTGAATAATAGCGGAGGTGTCACCGGCTTCGCCGGTGAGCAGTCCGCTTGACAGGCTTATTCATGGAGGCTTTGTGCCTCAGAAAGGCATGGTCATAAGTTTGAAGCAAGAGCTGCCCTGCTTGGCGGCTTCGCCGTCAAGCAGGGCAGCTTGACGAGTTTGATGAGCCTTTTGTGGCTCGGAAAGGTATGGTCATAAAAATGAAATATAATCTTGAAAAGGCGATTGCCGATTACAGCAAAGAAGCTTTGCAAATGGCAAGTTTTAAAAAGCAGTCTATTGTTGACATCAAAAACGTAGAAGTCCCCGAACCCGAGCCGACGCCGGAATTTAAGCCCGCACCAAACCGGGCATTTGTACCCGCGCCTGTACCCGAACCTGCACCGACAACGGCATCTGAGGTTGAATTTGAGGACGAAATCGTTTTTAAGGATGAGGATATTGTATTTGAAAAAGATTTTGACGAAGATTTTGACGAATCAACCGAAAAAGATGATTTTCAAGAAGCCCCCGAAAAAGATTTTGACTTTGATTTTGAGGTAGATTTTGAGGAAGAAAACAAAACGGGGGAGGAAACCGGGGACGTGGAGGAAATCTCGCCAATGACACCAAACTCGCCAAAGGAAGAACACGAGGACGGTATGTTGCCGGGCTTCGACGAGTATATAAGCAGGTGCAACCGCAGTTGGGAGAGGAGCGGAGGCGCGAACAACCACGGGAAAAGAACATGAACCTTTTCAGTATAAAGGGCGGCTCAATGCCGGAGGTTTTGAAGGACTCCGACAATGTGCTTATATTGGTTTTGGCATTAATGCTTATGAAAGAAAAGTCAAATCTGCCCTTAGTAATCGCACTTATGTCGATTTTAATGACGGACAGCCCGCCGCATACTTAGAAAGGTGTGGCGGGAGCATCATAAAAAATAAAAATATTTACGAAAATGTCTTGTATTTTGTTTAAACATAATTTATAATATGTTTATGTTATAAAAAAATACAGGAGGTAGTTTTATGTCAAGGAATACAGAAACCAATACAGAAATTATTGCCACTGAGGAATCGGCAAACACAAATCCAAACGGGGCTTCGGTAACACATTCGGAGGAATCGACAAAAAAAGCCTTTAAAATCGCCGTGCCTATAGCTATATTAATGCTTGTCGCCGTTGTCGCCGCGATATTTTTTGGCGGCAATACACCTTATGGCGAGAGGAAAGACTTAGTTTTATTCCATGGTGTCAACAAAACTTTTATCGCCTTTAATAACGGCACACAGACTGAAACAGACTTCAAGGTACACGACATTCAGCACAGTTTGGACGGGGCAGCCGCCGCCATTATGTTCGACTTTGATTCGACCGCGGGCAAAGGAACGCTCTACTATGCGAGGGGGGAGCTTCTTCACTATGTCGCCGATAATGTATACGGTTATGCCTTGGCGGATTCGGGCGATTCCGTTATTTATTTCACCGAGCTTAATTCAAGCGGCAATACCGCTGTTTTAAACCTATACGACGGTAGTGTCGGCAGTGTCGGCGTCATTGACAACGATGTATTTTACGACCGATACTCATCATCTGCATCAACCGTTATTTCCCCCGACGGCGAAACTGTGTTTTATCTCAAGGACGGAAACGGATATGTAAGCACAGGCGGCGATGCGGGGTTTGAAATTGGTGTCGGGAATATAACGCCGATTGCCGTTGCGGACGGGGCGAAATATCTGTATTACACCCTCGGCGGTTCTTTTGTTGTTCAAAGCGGGACTAACGGTGAGCCGCTTGAGATTGCGGGGGGTAGCGTATACGGCATTTTCTTCAACAACGATTACTCGCAGGTAGTGTTTAACGAGAGTGCCGGCAGAATGAACGCACTTATCAGCATTGGCGGGGGCGAAAGCCGAAAAATAGCAAATACGCAAATATCGGAATTTATCATTCCCGAAAACGGACAAGCAAGGTCTGATTCCGGGTATGCGGTTTATGGTTTTGCCGATTTTAAGGACAAGGTGTTTTATTCGGGCGACGGCATTTTCCTGCTTAACAGCGAGTTTGAAAGAGAAAGGATTGCCAACTACGCCTCCGAAATTATCATGAGCAGTGACGGTAAACAAGTGTTTTTCCTTGAGGGTACTAAGCTGAAAGTGGCGACTGTTTCAGAACCGGGCGGCAGAAAACACGTACTGGCGGAAGATGTTGTTCGCTTTGCGGTTGCATCGGGCGGGAACTTTTATTATGTAAACACGGGCAATGAGCTTTATCGTCAAAATGCACGAAATGTCCAAAGCAACAGCGCGGCGGGAACATGGGTAGCCGAATTTGTTAATGCGGACAGCCTTACTAAATCCGGGAACGGGACGTTGTTTTTCCTGAGCAGCGATGATGAGCTTTTTTCGGCGACTAATACAGGCAAGACACGGATTAAAGCGGGAGTCGTCAAGGTCGAGGCATACAGCAACAATGTGTTTTATTATACCGATGAGGGTGAGGGCTTCTACGACGTTTACAGAAGCGGAGGCAACAGCAGGTTCACGCGGCTGTTATACGATGTGAAACTCGGCAATATATCGACTGATTTCAGCGGCGACAGTTGGGATGATTTTGACTTGTCCGAAACCGATAGTTGGGACGATTACGATTGGGACGACTATGACTGGGATGAAGAAGATTATTATGACGATGATTATTATTGGGACGATTGAGGAAGATATGCTTGTGCTAAGGGCAGGGGTAAAAATGTTTGAAATTAAGTCCGAGTAAATGCGGAAACTTTCAAAGATATGCTTGTGCTAAGGGGCAGGGGTAAAAATGTTTGAAATTAAGTCCGAGTAAATGCGGAAAACGAAACTTTCAAAGATATGCTTGTGCAGAAGGGGCAGGGGTAAAAATGTTTGTGATTATAACGGGTATGTCGGGTTCGGGGAAATCGACTGCGATTAACGCTTTGGAGGATATTGGCTTTTTCTGCATTGACAACATCCCTCCGCAGCTTATTCCAAAATTCGCCCAAATATGCGCGCAGGTTGAAGACGAAAGAATAAAAAAAGCCGCTTTTGTTACCGACATAAGAGGCGGGGAAATGTTTTTGAGCCTAAACAGCATTATCACCGAGTTAAAGGATTCGGGAGTTAGTGTCAAAGTGATTTTCCTTAATTCGTCCGACGAAGTGATAAAAAGGAGATATAAGGAAACCAGGCGACTGCATCCGCTTTTTAATGAAGGGCGGGACATGGATAAAGCGGTCAGCGATGAGCGGGACATTCTTGCCCCGATTGCGGAAATTGCCGACCACACAATTGATACAGGATTATTGTCAACTGCCGGTCTGAAAGCGGCAGTGCTTGACATTTTCCTTGAGCGGATAAGCGATTCCATGCTGATTAAATGTATATCATTCGGGTTTAAATTCGGGATTCCTCTTGATGCTGATTTGGTATTTGATGTAAGATTTCTGCCGAACCCTTTTTATATTCACGAGTTAAAAGAAAAAACGGGGCTTGATGCCGAAGTCCGCAATTTTGTTATGAGCGGGGAAGTGTCGCAGGAAATGGAGGGCAAGCTGACTGAGTTGCTTGCGTTCTTGATTCCCCGTTATGTTGCGGAAGGGAAAAGCCAATTGGTGATTGCGTTCGGCTGCACAGGCGGAAAACACAGGAGTGTCACGTTTGCCGAGCGGCTTTGTAACCATTTAAAGGGCGGGGACTATAAAGTTACGGCATTTCATAGAGATATAACCAAAAAATGATAATTGACAAACCGCAATAGATGTGTTATACTCATAAAAGCAAAAAGTTTGAAAACAAATCCACGTAAATGGGAAAATGAATTTTTATGGCACGTTTGTGCAGAAGGGGCATGGGTAAAAGTTTGAAAACAAATCCACGTAAATGGGAAAATGAATTTTTATGGCACGTTTGTGCAGAAAGGGCATGGGTAAAAGTTTGAAAAAAATAATAGCTGTTATACTTACTATAACAATGATTACCTCTGTGGCGGGGACAAGCTTAACCTCGACAAAGGCGGCAATTGACCGAAGTACGCATATGTTTACAATTTTTGACGTACTTAACATTTTAAAGCATATTGTGGAAATTGAACCGCTGTCATCGGAAAATCGGCAGTTGTATGACTTTTACGGCGATGGCAACATTGACATATTTAACGCACTTGAAGTTTTAAAGTGGTTAGTATGGATGGACAATATAATCGGCGTTAATCCTCAGCCTAATCCGCCGTCACAGCCGCAAAATCTCAGAGCAATGTCCGGCGACAGAGCAGTGGCACTTTCGTGGGACGCACCCGCAAGGAACGGGAACGGGAATTTCTCGCATTACGAAGTAACCTACAATAACGGAATTACATGGATACCGACTACCGAAAGGAGTCTGTCGTTTAACTCGCTGAACAACGATATGACATACACCTTCCAAGTCCGCGCAGTCAGCAGTGCCGGCAAAGGACACCCCGCAACGGTAACCTCAACGCCGCGTGCGCCGCAATTGACTGTTGACCAATTTGCCGCAGAAGTAGTACGGCTTACTAATCTTGAGAGAGTTGCGCGGGGATTACCTGCGTTGTCGGCGGAAAATTTGCGGATTGGTTCTGCGGCAATGCTCAGAGCGGAAGAAATTACTACGCTGTTCTCGCATATGCGTCCAAACGGCACCGAATGGCACACAGTATTCACGCAATTCGCCTTGAATCCTAACGCCTCGGCAGAAAATATCGCATGGGGACAGTCAACTCCGCAAGCTGCAGTAAACGCATGGATGAACTCTACTATGGGTCACAGGGAATCCATATTGAGCAGCACCTATACCCACATAGGCGTAGGCGTTGCACAAAGCGGCTCAACATTCTATTGGGTTCAGCTGTTTGCACGCGGCGGCGGTTAATATTCCGCTTAACCATTAAAAAATCCCCTTTGTGCCTTACGGCATAAAGGGGATACTTAGTTTGAAAATAAATCAAGAAAGGCGTGGTAAACCGCGATTTTCACTGTCCGGCTGCCACATCAAGCAAGCTTTGCTTACTTGATGTGGCTTTGGTGTGTGCGGTAAACCACACATGGTGTGTGTTATCTTAACTTTTCAATTAAAAGTCCCGCTATATTCTGTAACGGGGCTTGCTTAACTACTGCCCCCATATTGTACGCAACCATCGGCATTCCGTAGACTACGCAAGACCTTTCGTCCTGCCCGATTGTGAACGCGCCTTTTTGTTTCATGTTAAGTAAGCCTTTTGCGCCGTCCGCCCCCATGCCTGTCAGAATTACGCCCATTGCTTTCGCACCCGCCTCCTCCGCAACCGAGTCAAAGAGCACATCGACCGATGGGCAATGCCCCGAAACTTTCTCACCGCGGCGGCTTTCAACAGTATAACTGCCCCCGCTTTTTTTTAGTCTGAGGTGATACTCGCCCGCGCCTACTATGATTAACCCCTGCCGCACTATATCGCCGTCCTGCGCTTCTTTTACTTCCATTTGGCAAATACGGTTGAGTCGGTCTGCGTACATTTTGGTAAATCCCGCCGGCATATGTTGCACAATTACAATACCCGGTGTTGTCTTGGGCAAGTTTTCCACAACTACCTGAATAGCATCAGTCCCCCCCGTGGACGCGCCTATAGCGATTATTTTGTTGGCATTGCTCGCTATATTAAGCATTGAATGACGGAGAGACTGTGCCGCCGTTTCCGATACACGCTGATTCCCGAGACCCACCTTTGCGGATGCGGCAGTCCGAACAAGGTTTTGCAACTTGCTCCCGAAGACAACCATTTCGCTCGCGGTCGGTTTTTTTACATAGTCAACTGCCCCCGCCGCAATCGCCTCAAACGCTTGCACGGGAGATGCCGTGACAACGATGGCGGCGACTTTGTGGATAGGCAAAAGCTTTTTTAAAAATTCGATGCCGTTCATCCTCGGCATTTCAACATCGAGTGTAATTACATCAGGCCGCAGCGAAAATATCTTATCCTTTGCATCGATAGCATCAACGGCAGTCCCTATAACTTCAATGTCGGGTGCGGCAAGTTTGTTGGACAAAACCGTCCTGAACATTGCCGAATCATCGACAACTAAAACTCGTATTTTTTTTGTAATCAAAACTTCCTCCTATATTAGTGCAAAGGCTTGCGATAAACTGCGGGCTTTATATATTCAAACTTGGTTTTATCGCGCGGAATGCTTTCGGCATGACCTATAAAAAGAAAGCCGCCCGGACGAATAACTTCATAAAGCCGATTTACAAGCGCGATTTTTACATCCATTTCAAAATAAATCATAACATTTCGACAGAAAATCAAATCAAACGGATATAATCTGAAAGGAATCCTGTCCATCAGATTAAATGGCTTGAATTCAACCCGTTTTGTCACATCGGGCGATACCTTAAAACAATCGTTAGGTGCGGGAGTAAAATACGTTTTTTTCCACGATTCGGGGAGGTTTTTCATCGAATCGGCATGGTAAGTAGCTCCCTTTGCTATATCAAGCACCCTTTGCGAAATATCCGTTGCAAGGGTAGAAAGATTCCACATGGAAGAACGCCCTTTAAAGTATTCAAGCAATTGCATTATGTTTGTATACGGTTCTTCACCGCTTGAGCTTGCCGCACTCCATAAATAAATCCTTTTGTCCTTTTTTTCTTTTTCAAAATAAGGCAGAGCAACATCCCTCATAAACTGATAATGCTCTTGCTCCCTCATGAAAAAAGTGTGGTTCGTGGTCAGTTTGTTAAGGAGGTTTATCATTTCCGTCCCCGTCCTGTCTGCGAAAATCATGTTCAAGAACGAGGTGAAATCCTTAAACCCCCTTTGTGTAACGGTATTGGAAAGCCGACCCTCAATCAATACCCTCTTTTGTTTTAAATTGATGCCGTACTTGTTTTCCATAAACTCAACAAGTCTTTTAAAATCCGCATCAGAAATCTTCAATGCCGCCATCTTACGACCATGCCGCCCCACCCTGCACAAATCTCAATGAAACCTGCGGCATGGTGGTTCGCCCTTTCTTATTTTTCAAACTTATACTGCTTGTCGGACAAAAATCCTTGATTTTTGTTAATTCGCCTTTGGCGAATTATGGCGTGAAACGCCTCCCGACACTACGTCATGACACTTCACCGTTGGCTTTAGCCAACATCAATTGACGACACGGTCGTCAATTGCATTAAAAATCCAGTGGGATTTTTAATAGTTAAGCGGTATATTACTCTCTTTCCCTTAAATTGCCGTTAAAAGGCTAAATCATGGTCGAATATCAATTTTTGAACATCAAGAACCAACTTTACTCCATCGTTCATCTCAAGAATATAGTCGATGAATTTGTTGTTGTTGACTTGATTTAACTCGGGTGTACGCGCAATATGCTTTTCCGCAACCGACGACACGTCAAGAACTTCATCAACGATTAATCCGACCGTAACATTTTCGTGTGCAACTATAATAGTGCAAGCACGTTCGTCATACTCAATCTCCTCTTTCCCGAAACAGGCGCGGACATTAACAACCGGGACTACTTTACTCCTCACGTTGATAATCCCTTTAATAAAGCTCGGAATTTCATAGCAAGGAACATTCGTAATCGGCGGAACGCCTATTATTTCGATTATATACGGAATCTCAATGCCGTATACCTGGTCACCGATTAAAAAGGTGAGTACCTTTGTAATCTCGTTTTCCTTTTCAGTGCGGACAGCACTTTTCCCGCTCGTTGCCACATTTTCATGTTTCGATAACGCTACTGATTTCGCTTCAGTCATGGTTATTCCTCCTTATAATATATTTATTATTTTTATTGAGCCAAAGCCCGTTCAACCGCCCTCCGCTAACTCAACCAATCGTGCATCAAATGCGCGTCCGGGGTTCACCCAATCATCATCAGATTTAATTTGGAAATAATCAAGAATATCGGCATATATCCAAAATTTAAAATCTATGCGTTCAAGAACGCCAAGAGCAGAAGTCTCGATTTTACTTGGAATTTCAAAATAAGCTTCATACCTCATTCTGTCCCACTCACTTACTTCCTCATTCGTTAATTGATAAATTATTTCTGAACTCCCTTCCGACATTCCCCTTTGGTTACCCATATAGAAATATTCGGCATTTTTGTCATAAGCATTGAGTAAGCTGTTACCGTTTTTTTCTATAAATTCAGACATCGTGATGTCCATCTTTTTATCACTCAACCACTCATCTAACTCCTTACCTGCCCTTATAACCTCCTCCATAACCTGCCCTATCCCTCTTCCGGGGAAAGGGTATCTGCCGCAAGGACCGGAAACGCTGTAATAGGTGTCGGTATCTTTGTTGTGCCACAGAAAATAAATCCAGCGGTCGCCTTTGTGCATAGGTGTCAAATTGCTGAACGACATATAAGCCCCCGTTTCTTCGTCAAAGGCATAATTTTGCCCGATTGTAATAGTATCGCCGGGTTTTATGTCGACATCTCTCATAAGCACATCGCTTATAAGGAATTGATTGTATGAGACTGCGCCGTTTTGGACTTCTTTTTCTTTTGCCTCTTCTATAAACTCCCCAATCACAACCAAGTCAGCATCATATTTATGATAAGACCAACCTTCTTGCCAACGGGCCAACAATTTTTTCAGTGAGTAGAAAATACTCCTACTAACGAAGGAATGTATTCTCGATTCGATGATTTCCGTATCGTTTACATATATGGGTGTTGGCGCGACATTGAAAACCTCTGCTTCCGAAAATTCGGTTTCACTTGAATGCTCACTTGAATTTTCAGGGAATCCCGAATTCGAACAAGCTGTTAAAAACAGTACAAACACCAAAGCGCAAATAATTATTTTTTTCATTGCCAATTCCCTCATTTCGCTCTTAACGAAGTTGTATGGTGATTCTTTCTCAACCGCCTTCCGCTAACTCAACCAATCGTGCATCAAATGCGCGTCCGGGGTTCACCCACTCATCATCAGATTTAATTTGGAAATGATCAAGAATGTCGGCATAGATTAAAAATCTAAATTCACTTCGGTCAAGAACGCCAAGGGCCGAAGTTTCGATTTTTCTTGGGATTTCAAAAGAGGCATTATATCGCATTTTATCCCATTCATCAACCTCCTCAATTGTTAAACGATAAACCGCCTCAGGATTTCCCATTCGTTTATGGGTCGTATAGAAATATTCTGCCCGTTTATCGTAATAACCAAGTATGCGCCCCCCATTTATTTTAATAAACTCAGACCAGGTTATATCCATTTTTTTATCGCTTAAAAATTCGTCCAATTTACTAAACTCCTTTATAACCTCCTCCATAACCTGCCCTATCCCTCTTCCGGGGACAGGGTATCTGCCGCAAGGACCGGAAACGCTGTAATAGGTGTCTGTGTCTTTGTTGTGACTCAAAAAGTAAATCCAACGGTCACCTTTGTGCATAGGTGTCAAATTGCTGAACGACATATAAGCCCCTGTTTCTTCGTCAAAGGCATAATTTTGCCCGATTGTAATAGTATTGCCGATTTTTATATCGCCGTTGTCGTTGTTCTTTAGCACATCGCTTATAAGGAATTGATTGTATGAGACCGCGCCGATTTTGACCTCTTTTTCAAAATATTCGTTGTACTCATAGTTGAACCGCTCTTTTGCCTCTTCTGTAAACTCCCCAATCACAACCAAGTCAGCACTAAAATCCTCATAAAACTCCTCGCCCTCCCAAATCGTTAAAGTCGGCTCTAATAACATCTGTAAAGAATAATAAATAAGTCTGCTACCGAGGGAATATATCCCTGATTCGGTGATTTCCGTATCGTTTACATATATGGGTGTTGGCGCAACATTGAAAACCTCTGCTTCCGAAAATTCGGTTTCACTTGAATGCTCACTTGAATTTTCAGGGAATCCCGAATTCGAACAAGCTGTTAAAAACAGTACAAACACCAAAGCGCAAATAATTATTTTT
>Ga0099364_10005052_pt1 | contig 19729 bp, 17 predicted proteins | sample TergutTh196P3_FD_73070 | JGI IMG/M metagenome (GOLD analysis project Ga0099364, IMG submission 73070) | Microcerotermes parvus P3 segment gut microbial communities from Pointe-Noire, Republic of the Congo - Th196 P3 | ecosystem: Host-associated > Arthropoda: Insects > Digestive system > Gut ... | reverse complement strand
AGCCCAACACCACCATGCCAGCCAGCCTCACTATCTACAAGATTACCGCCCAATAGCCTAACCCTCACCCCCCACATACATTTAGTAGCCTAATAGTATGGTGCGGTGGGAGGTCCAGTATTGGCTACTGTCACCAGTCCTGGGGTGTGATGCAAATACACCAGCCTGGGAGCCATCTTGCGCGTGGGCGCCACCACGGTAAAACCAGGGGTTTGTGGAATTCACGAAATCAGCCATATCGCCATTCCAACTGACATCGCGCCCGGCTGCAACAACGCTAACTATTTCAGCCGAAGTTGTACCAAAAAACGCAGGCTTGTTCGCTAATCCACCTATCCGTATAGCATTTACATTGCTCACGCCGAGTTGGGTGTTCGGGGTGTGTCCCTTTACCCTCACCCAACTCGGCGTGAACAACAATCGGGCACTGATTGAAGGAGGCCTTGTTGGTAAAGCTCAGTTTTTTGGCACTGCAACAGCAGAAATAATCAGCAGTAATAACACCGGCATTGATCTATTAGCTAGCTGGAACTTGGATGTTGCACAATCTGTTTTTGATACTCAACCATGGTTTAGGCGAAGCGAACGCTCGTTTTCTAATACTTCTAGCGGAGTTTTCGCTTTCTACTCTCAGGCGGGGGCTGAAGCTCAGTGGATCTCCCACCGCACCATACTATTAGGCTACTAAATGTATGTGGGGGGTGAGGTGCAGAAAACCAGCTAAGACATGCTTAACTGGCTTCTATTGCAACTCAAGCTGTAACTTGCTTACCGACCGGTGCTTGACCTAGCGCGCCCTTTTTCTTGAGCGTGCGGATACCTTTAGCCGAGACCTTAAGGCGCAACTTTTGACCGTCCACTACAACAGTTTTGGTCTGCATGTTTGGGCTCCAAGTCTTTTTTGTGCGGCGCTGCGAAAAGCTCACATTGTGACCGTGTTGCTTGCCTTTGCCTGTAATCATACAAATTGCCATATAACTCCAATAATTGTTTTAATTATTATAGCAAAAAACCCGAGCATTTGCAAGGGTTTATGGTAAAATAAGAGCATGTTGGTGAGTGTTATTATCGTTCTGGTCGTCATCTTGGTCTCTATGACCTTGCACGAGCTTATGCACGGTTTTGTCGCCTACAAGCTGGGCGACGACACCGCCAAAGATTTGGGCCGGCTCACACTCAACCCCTTAACTCATCTTGACCCCTGGATGAGCGTCATTTTCCCGCTCCTCATGCTCCTTACCGGCGGGCCGATTTTTGGCGCCGCTAAACCGGTGCCGATTAACACCCGCCTGCTCAAATACAACGAGTGGGGCTTCGCCCTCGTCGCCCTCGCCGGCCCCTTAACCAACTTCGTCCTCGCTTTTTTCGGCTATATCTTGTTGCACCTCTCTGTCACTGTTCTCGGCGCCCCAGCTATCATCATCGCCTTTTGGACCTATTGGGTCACTGTCAACCTCGGCTTCTTCGCCTTTAACCTGCTGCCCATCCCACCTCTAGACGGCTCACGGCTTCTTTACGCCATCGCCCCCGACGGCATCCGCCGCCTAATGGAAAAAATGGAAAGTTTCGGCCTCATCTTTATCATCGTTATCATCTTTGTCGCTGGCGCCTTACTCTCTACCTGGATCGGCACCATAGTTAATTGGGCACTCTGGCTATTTCAGTCCATAATCGGATAGTTTAAATACTGGGGCGCTAAAGAAGGGTATTGTAAACTTTCGCCGTTAGGCGTATAATGTATTTAGCCAGTCGGTGAAAATTTCCTTGATACAAAACCTAAGGGAGCGCAAGAGGGCTAGGGAAGCCTATTCCTCGCGTGTTTACCCACCTTTGTTTCAAACAAAGGAATTGGATCTGATTGGCTAAAATAATATATATTGGAGGTGGATGAAACAAAGAGTTCGGGTGGTGGCGTTTACGCAGAGGCGAGGCAAGATCTTACTGATGCGCCGCGCAATGGGGCGGGAGCTCTCAACGCCGACTTGGGAACCGCCTTTTAGCAAAATTACCCCTGGCGAACAGCCGGAGGAAGCTGCGATTCGGCTGGCATCCGAGCAAGTTGGCGCGGCCGAAAATGCCCAATTACTAGACGCCCTGACCGCCACCGGCCTCCATGGCAGCCCCGGCAACTACGATCTATTCTTAATTTACAAAGTCAAAGTTACCGAGCAAACCACCATCAAGCCAAGTGGCCGCTACGATGCCTACAGGTTTGTTACCCTTGCCGAGGCGGTTAATATGCACCTATCCGAGCAAGGTCGTGCGGTGGTCCGCAACCTCTGGGAACAAGAGCACCACCCGCGAGTGGGCAGCACTGCGCGCCGTCAGTATAAAGAAGCGCGGTTTACCGTTTATCTGGATGGCGGCTCGCGCGGCAACCCCGGACCGTCCGCGGCCGGTTACTACATTTTAGACGAGCAAGGCAAAGAAGTAGAGCGCGGCGGCGAGTATCTAGGCAGCGCCAACAGCCGTCAAGCCGAGTATATGGCGCTCAAGCTAGCCCTCAAGCGCGCCTTAGAACTAGGCGCCAAGTCTGTCAGCTTCAAGTCCGACTCACTGATGGTCGTCTCGCAAATGAACGGCGTTTATCAGGTCAAAAACCGCGACCTCTGGGAGCTAGTGGACGATATTGACGCCGAACTGGCCAAGCTCAAATCTTATTCCTTTGAACACATCTCGCGCGGCGCCAACTTTGTTGCAGACGGCGAGGCTAACCGCATCCTAGATAAGCACTGGCTCTAGCAGTTTCGCAGTCTCTAAGTCGCGCAGTTAATCTTAGCATTGCCACTGCCACTAAGCGGCATCTTGTAAAATCCCATCGTTCAGTGTATAATGTCGGAGAGTTCGTTAGGCTACCGCTTGGTTCGCCAAGAGGAAAGTCCGGACAGCAGAGGGCATGGCAGTCGCTAACAGCGACCGTCTGCAAGGATAGGGAAAGTGCCACAGAAACTTAAACCGCCGAGCCATCCTGTGCCAGTAGTGAAATAACCTACCGTAAGAACGCGCAGGGCAACTCGGTAAGGGTGAAAAGAGTGCGGTAAGAGCGCACAGTTTGGTTTGGTGACAAGCCAAAGAGGTAAACCCTGCCAGCTGCAAGGAGAGTCATATCAAGCGCGGCCCGCGTTTGGCTCGTTTACCGCTTGAGCGTATAAGCAATTATATGCCTAGATAGATGGTAGCCCAACGATTGCCGCAAGGTGGTCGCAGGACAAAATCCGGCTTACACGCGAACTCACTTAATGACTAACGTCAAGTTGAAACGCCCTCGCGGGCGTTTCAAAATTTACATCTGTTAAGTGGTTATTTTGTAGCAGCTGTTACGACTTCCGCAAAGGCTTTTGGCTCGCTCACCGCGAGCTCGGCAAGCACCTTGCGGTCCAGCGCGATTTGCTTGGCTTCCAAGCCAGCAATTAGTTTTGCGTAGGTTGTGCCATTCTCACGCGCGGCATTATTGATGCGCGTAATCCAGAGGGCGCGCAAGTCGCGCTTTCTGTTGCGGCGATCGCGGTAAGAATAGCGCAAAGACTTTATCACGCCTTGCTTCGCTAGGCGATAGCTGCGGGTGCGGTAATGTTGCATACCCTTGGCTAGCTTTAGAATCTTCTTGTGTTTTGCTCGTGCTGGAACGCTTCGTTTAGCTCTCATAGGTCTCCTTAAATATTTAGCGCTTTCTTAATGTTGCGCTTAATGCTGCCGTTAATTGTCGCTGGTGTCGCAATCACGCGCTTGCGCGATTTGCTCTTCTTGGACAAGATGTGGTTACCAAACGCGCGCTCGCGCACAAGCTTGCCGCTTGCGGTTACTTTAACGCGTTTCGCAGTCCCTTTATGTGTCTTAATCTTTGGCATAATAATCCTTCTACCAACAATTATAGCAGAAAATGTCTATATTGCAAGGGCTAAAACGATAATTTCCCATAGCGAGCAATTATTTTTTAGCTCTATAGCCAATAGACAATTGCTTACCGGCCATCTGCGGCGCTGCATCTGGCGTCGCGACATCCGCCAGCGAGTTAGAAATCTTCTCAATCATCGCAAAACCAATCTCTTTGTGCGCCATCTCACGCCCGCGGAACACCACCGTCACTTTAACTCGGTCGCCATCCGCCAAAAACTCGCGCACTTTCTTCAGCTTAATATTTAAGTCGTTCTCGCCAATCCTAAGCCCCAAGCGAATCTGCCTGAGCTCGCTGGTCTTAGCGTTCTTGCGCGCTCGGTTCTGCTCTTTAGACCTCTGATACTGATATTTGCCCCAGCTAATAATCTTTACAACAGGGGGGTTCGCATTTGGTGAAATCTCCACCAAATCCACGCCAGCCTCGCTCGCCAACTGCTGCGCCCGCGCGCTATTCATCACACCTAATTGCTCGCCATTCTCACCAATTACCCGAACCTCGGCATAGCGAATGTCGCCGTTAATCCTAACTCGTTCGCCTATTTTGTCCCTTTCATTGGTTACATTATAGCGGTTTATTCCGTATTTTCAAGGGTTTTTACCTTTTTCGCGATATTGCAACGCTTCGGTCACGTGCGCCAGCTCCACCGTAACCGACTCTTCCAAGTCGGCAATCGTCCGCGCCACCCGCAATATCTTGAAATAGCTTCGCGTTGAGAGGTGCAGCTTATCTACCGCTTGATGCAGCAACCTTAGCGCCGCCTCAGTCACCGGGCCTTCCGCCAATCCGCCGCTACGCACACCCATCCGCTCTCGCCGAAACAGCACCGCCCGCTTTATCTGTGCACAAGCATAGTCATGCTCAGCCCGCCCGCCTTTGCCACCGCTAATCTCGCGTATCGGCACCCGCTCTACCTTAATCGTCATATCCAGCCGGTCGGTAATCGGCCCAGAAATCTTCTTCCGATAATGGGCAATCTGCGTCTGCGAACACGAGCATTCAATATCTGGGTCACCCAAGTAGCCGCAAGGGCAGGGGTTCTCCGTCGCAATCAGCATAAAATCGGCCGGGTAGGCGAGCTTATAATTAACGCGCGTCACCGTAACCACTCGGTCCTCTAGAGGTTGGCGGAGCGCCTCAATCAGGTTCCGTGGGAACTCGGGCAGCTCGTCCAAAAAGAGCACACCGCAATGCGCCAGGCTAATCTCGCCCGGATTCGCCTTGGCGCCACCGCCGATTAACGCACTCGTGCTCGCGCTGTGATGCGGCATCCGAAACGGCCGCCTAGGCGAAATTTCCGCCACCGACGAACTCAACCCATGCAATTTAGCTACCGCCACCAGTTCCTCGTTCTCCAGAGGCGGCAATAGACTGTGCGCCGCCCGCGCCAGCATAGTTTTGCCAGTCCCGGGCGGCCCCGAGAGTAGGATATTATACCGCCCTGCAATCGCGACTAACAGCGCCCGTTTCGCGAGCGCTTGCCCGTGGATCTGGTCAAAAATAATTCCACTCTCGCCGCCGACGCTTTTTCTATCCTCGTCGCGGGCACTCCTTTCGTTCTTGCCCTGGTTCCCGCTTCTCCCCTCAATCCTCTCTGTATTTCTGCTCGTTGCGTTCTTTGCAACAGCATTAGCACTTTGCCCGCCGAGTGCCAAAACTAACTCTCGCAAGCTCTTAGCGCTCCGGGTTTCCACGCCTTCTATCAGCTTTGCGTGCTCCAAGTTGCCCGGCGGCACAAAAACTGTCTCAACCCCGGCATTTTTCGCCGCTTCCACCACATTTATTACCCCCGGAACCGCGCAAATTTCGCCATTCAAGGACAATTCGCCCACAAACAGCATGTTGGATAGCTTTTCGGCCGTTAAAGCGCTTGTAGAGCCTCCACATGCGTCGTTGGTCGCAACCTCTACTGAGCCTCCACATGCGTCGTTGGCCGCAACCTCTACTAAGTCTCCCTGCACATCACCAGTCACAACCCTTGTTGTCGGTGTCCCGTTGGCCGCAACCTGCCCGCTGGCCACCAAAATCGCTAGCGCAATCGGTAGGTCCAGGCCTGTCCCATCCTTTTTCAGCTCCGCTGGCGCCAAGTTAATCGTGATCTTGCGGGCGGGGAAGCTAAACCCAGAGTTCACAATCGCGCTCCGCACCCTGTCCCGCGCCTCGCTGACCGTAGTATTCGGCAGCCCCACGATGTTCAATGCCGGCAAACCCTTATTCATATCGCATTCTACCACCACTGTGGCGCCGTCAAACCCCAGCGGTATCGCGGATAACACTTTACTAACCATGCCCCTATCTTTAGCATGCTTGCCGCCAAAACTAAGCATAAGAGACAACGCTTATGTTTAGATCTGACCCCCATACCCTCTAGAGGCCAAAAAGATTTAGAGAAAATCGCCATTTTGTCATTTTCGCCCCCTGAATATAAGCCCCCCAGCCCTAAGTTGCGGCCTGCCCTCTGGTCTTGGCCCCCTGGCTCCAAGGGGTTATTTACCGTCTAAGCGTAAGCCTCTTGCATTATAGGGGCCAGTATGATATAATAGAGGAGAGTTTGGGGATGCCCGCGCTTGCGCAGTCAACCCTTTAACTAGAAAAAACCGTATTGGGGCTGACTGCGTAAGCAGCAGACCTATAACCAAAACCATATTGGGGCTGACAAAGCTTTGACGATTAAATTAACATCAGAGATGTGCAAATCGCTTCACCCCCGTTAAGGGTCAAATTGTAAATGCAAACACATTTGCTAAAGTAAAAGCAGCCGTCGCTAACGCGTTTAGTGTCCCTGCTTTTGCACTAGCCACAGCCTAACTGCGTGGCCGCCGACCTCTTGAGTTACCGTAAAGAGATCCGGTGTCATACACGGTAATCCGGGTAACCGCCACGCCTGATGGCGCTTACCAATAAGACAATTCGGGCTTAGCTATCTAGGTTTGTCTGCTTCAACAGATAGCTACATTCAAAAACAGACTAAATTTGTAGGACACTCTGGTATTATTAGTCGGACCGGGAGGCAGTATCCCGCAGCTCCACCAAAATCATTTTCTGTCCTCTTAGCCTACAAGTGAAAAATCCCCGCGAGAGAGAAGGGGATTTTTCTTTTATTATGTAGGGGGTTTTTGTTTTCGTGGAGTTTTGGTTTTGGCTGTAGGAGCGTTTATGCTTTTACGCTCCTCACAAGCCAGACGACTTTTTGTTTTGGGCTACTGTATAAAAATATTATTCAGTAACTACCCCTATTATAGCGCTTCAAAATGCTTATGTCAATACTTTTCTCCAAGAAAATTAATTTTTGTATACACGAGTTTTCCACAGGCAAAACGGGCGTTTGAGAGCAGGCAAGTTGTATAAAATTTGTAATAAAATACTGAACACAAATTTTAACAAAACTATTGACTTCCGATAGCGCTTATGATACACTAAGGGTGTCATAGACAAAAGCAAAAACCGCCTTAACCGGCAAAAAACAAAAAGCAAAGTACATCAAACACTCCAACAGGGGTGGCGCTACGCGAAAACGTATGCGGCAGAGGCATTAAGAAGCGAATTGGTAGCTTCTGTTGGCCATAAATTACCATTTTGACCTCCTAGAACCTACCCAGAGCTTCGTAAGGAGCCTGATAGGGCAGAAACTCAAGCACCTTAGTAATAATTAGTGAGTCAAGCTCTTTACTTTGCCGCCCCACTAGGGACGGCGACCAAGCAAGTAGATAGCGGCTGTGGCAAATATTTTAAGTTTAGGCCAGTTAGCCGCTCTACTTCAAGATTTTCCGAAGATGTTTATGTTACAATATATCCATGAAAGCAGCATTATCAGACAAAATAGCCATCTTCACCCTCGCAGCAAGTTCTCTCTCGCTAGCTGCGCTCTTCTCCTTCACCTCGCCCAGTAGGGCAGGCAGTGTTGGCATTTTGGCCGCACTAATTCTAACGTTTGTTGCAGTGTGTTCACTGATTTACACTCTGTTAGGCTTGGTGTTGCGAACATTACAACACAAGTTACCTCAGCCGATTATGTCCAATTTGTCACGGTATGGGGTATCACTTTTCGGCAGCTTCTCGGTGCTTGTAATGAGCGTCGCGGGTTGGAGCTTGCCTTGGGTTGGAGGAGTCAGCATCCTATTTCTGATAGGATGCTTTTTCATTGTTCGTAAAAAGCAAATGTGATATAATCAAAACATGGCAGGAGGAGAGGTTATCAAAGGTAGTGGTTCTCACAGTAGTGACCCACTAGAGCAAATAGAGCGCATCATCGCGGGCACGCCCGGCAATCCGCACTTGCGCGAGGAAGAGATCAAGAATCTCCAAGAGCGTGAGCGCGCCCAAGCCCGTGGCCGGGGTGTAATCAGCATGACCGAGGCTAAGCCAACAAATACCAACCCACCAGAGACTAAGGCGGCGGCATAATGGGCGCCGTGGTGGGCATTATCATAGCGGTAGTCGTCTTGGCGGTTATCGCGTTGCTAGTTGTGCAACACATCAAAAAACAACGCCTCGGCCGCGAGCGTGAGCGCGGACTCAAGATGGTTACGTTCTTGATCCACCTTCCTCCTAGCGCCGAGGACATCAAAGAGGGCAGCCGCGACGAACGCGACATCACCGAGGAGACCATCGCTCAAGCCCAAAGCCTATACGCCATTATCGCCTCCAGCTACGAAAAAAACTTATCCCGCCAACTTTGGGGCCAAGAACACCTCAGTTTTGAGATTGTCTCTACCGATGGCGGCATTTACTATTACGTCGCGGCGCCGGCCGAGATGGCCGAAATCGTCCGCCAAGCCATCGCTACCTCCTACCCCACGGCCAAGCTAGAGGAGGCCAAGATAAAAAATATCTTCCAACCCAACGGTTCGCCCGGCGTCGTCGGCGCCGAACTAGAGCTTCGCCGAGACGGTTTTTACCCCATCGCCTCATACCAAGAGACCAAGCAAGACATCATGCGCGCCCTCTTAAACGCCCTCGGCGGCGCCAAAAAAGGCGACGGCGTCGCGGTGCAATTTTTGCTCCGCCCGGCTGGCAACGGCTGGGTAGAGAAGGCCAAAAAACGCATTAGCGACATCAAAAGCGGCAAAAAAACCACCACTTCGCCCATTGGCTGGCTCAGCGATATCTCTCGTAGCCTCTGGAAGCCGCCAGAGTGGGAGACCGAAAAGAGCGAAAAATCCCTCTCGCCCCAAGACCAAGCCGAGATTGACGCCATCACTGGCAAAATCAAATCGCTCGGCTTTGAGACCCTAATTCGCATCATCGCCAGCAGCGAAAGCCGCGAAAAAAGCACCGCCCTCGTCGGTGGTGTAGCCGCGGCCTTCTCGTTGCTAGATAACGCCCTCTATAACGGCTTCAAGGTTTCTATGGCCAAAGACACCAACAAGATTGAAACCGACTACATGCTCCGTGCTTTCCCGGTAGAAAAGAGCAGCAACATCCTTAACAGCGCCGAGGCCGCCAGCATCTTCCACTTTCCCAACCAAAAAGACATCCCGACCTCTAGCGTCAAGCGCTTAGCCGTCAAGCAGGTGGACGGCCCCGCCGAAGAGGTAGAAGGCGGCCTCATCCTCGGCACCAACGAGTTCCGCGACCAAGTCAAGACCATCCGCCTCAGCGACAAAGATCGCCTGCGCCACACCTATATCATCGGTCAAACCGGCACCGGTAAATCGGTTATGCTTAAAAATCTCGCTTACCAAGATCTCGTCGCTGGCCGCGGTTTCGCCATGATTGACCCGCACGGCGACCTCGCCGAGGGGCTGCTCGGCCTTATCCCCGAGGACCGCATGGACGACGTCATCTATTTTAACCCCAACGACCGCAACTCGCCAATCGGCATGAACATCTTTGAGCTGCAAAACGAAGACCAGATGGACTTTATCATCGGCGAGATGATGAATATGCTTTACAGCCTCTTTGACCCCGGTCACACCGGTATCGTCGGCCCGCGCATGGAAAACATCGTCCGCAATGCCGCCGTCCTCCTCATGAGCGACCCCGATGGCGCTACTTTTATGGATATCCCCAAGGTGTTGGTTGACCCGGCCTATGCCGCCAGCAAGCTGCAATACGTCAAAAACCAGCGCACCATTGATTTTTGGACCAAAGAGTGGCCGGCCGCCCAGAAGAGCAACGACGCCGGCGAAGTCACCTCTTGGGTGGTCTCCAAATGGGCACCCTTTGAAAACGACGTCATCAGAAACATCCTCGGTCAGGTCAAGAGCGGCTTTAAGGTCCGCGACATCATGGACAACAAAAAAATCCTTCTCGTCAATCTAAGCAAAGGCCTCCTCGGCGAACAGGCGGCCAAACTGCTCGGCATGGTCTTTGTCATGAAGTTCCAAGCCGCCGCCATGAGCCGCGCCGACACCCCCGAGGACCAGCGCGAGCCGTTCTGCCTCTACGTGGACGAGTTCCAAAACTTCGCCACCGACAGCTTTGAGTCCATCCTCTCCGAGGCTCGCAAATACCGCCTCAACCTCATCCTCGCCAACCAGTTTATGGCCCAGCTGACCGATAAGATTCGCGAGGCCATCCTCGGCAACGTCGGCACCGTCATCTCTGGCCGCATCGGTATCACCGACGCCGAGGTTTTGGTCAAAAAGTTCGCCCCCACCTTTAGCGCCGAGGATTTGACTAAGTTGCCTAATTTCAACGCCGTGGCGACCGTCCTCATCAACTCCGTGCCAAGCGCTCCGTTCTCCATGACCTGGACCTGGAAGAGCACCCCCGACAGCAACGTTGAGTTGCAAAAGGCGATTGAGCATTATTCCGCCACCCGTTACGGCCGCCCGCGCGAGGAGGTGCTGGCCGAAATCTCCGCCCGCCTTGGCGTCAAAGATATGAGCAATGTGATGAGCGGCATGCAAAACGCCAGCGCCGGCGCCCAACGCGGCTCGGTCATGGACAACTGGAACGCCAAAAAGCAGGGCCTAGAACCGCCTGTAGAGGCCCACAACGCACCACCAAGCGCGGAGGCGACCCAATCCCATCCTGCCGCCCAAAATGGCTCCAGCACGCCTCAAAACGCGCCACAGACCCCACCAGCTGCCGAGCAACACAGCACGCCACATGACTCGCCCGACCTCGCCCCCGCCGACACGCCCAACGCGGTGCGCAAGGCCGATAACGATAACCAAGATCACGAACAGATCTTCAAAATCCGCTAGTGCTTGCTTTTTAGGGGCAAGTATGATATAATAAGGGGGGATAGGCACAAAAATGTGATAAAATCGCGTATTTGTGCCTATTTTGCCATAAAACAGCCGATTCCGACAGGGGTCGCGATTTTTTTAAGCTTGAGCAGAATGGGTGGCAAACTAAAATCAAACTTGCTATAAGAGTTAGGTGGGCGCGGAAAGGAGGTAAACAAAGAGTAAAAGAAAGGGAAATCTAATGTGAGATGCGCAGTTAAGCGCAGAGGGTTCTACCCCGACGATGTGCGACAAATCGCCGAGCAAAATGATCGGATAATTCTGGCGGTGCTTTGCCTCGCTAACGAAAGCTGCGTCATCGGTTGCGGCAGTTTTACCACACTTAAAAACTGCTTAATCCGGCGCTACCGCAAATACGCCCGTATCTTTGGCGCTCATATTGACCTTGCCACTGGCGAGGTGCTGGTTCGCTCCTTCGTCAACCGCCGTTACGCCAACCGGCTCTCTGACGAGGTGCTCAAGCTAGACACCCGCAAGGAGATTCTGGATCAGCTGGAGCGGCGGCTCTGGTGGTATCTGGCCGAAACCGAGGCAAGGCTCTGGATAGCGGGGCTGGAAGAGGAGCTGGCACTACGCGCGAAACTCCTTGCCGAACGCGAAGAACGCCGACGCAAGCGCTACAAATTACCCGCCGACTCTTAAAAATCACCCGCCAGCGCTTGATTTTCCCCGCCGACGCTTGATTTTTAGGGTAAGGTCGTGTATTATAGAGAGAGTAATAGGGCAGAAAAGTTGGAAGGTAGGTAAATGGCTGATTATGATGGTTCGCAGATTCAAGTTTTGGAGGGGCTTGAGCCTGTCCGTAAACGCCCTGGTATGTATATCGGGTCCACCGGAGTTGATGGCCTGCATCACCTGGTTAAAGAAATCGCTGACAACTCCATTGACGAGGCGATTGCTGGTTTCGCAACTTATGTAGAGGTGGTTTTGCAGTCGGACGGCGGCGTCCGCGTGATTGACGACGGCCGCGGCATCCCGGTTGACAAGCACGCCAAAACCGGCAAGTCCACCCTTGAAACCGTCCTCACCGTGCTCCACGCCGGCGGTAAATTCGGCGACGGCGGCTACAAGGTTTCATCTGGCCTCCACGGTGTCGGCTCTAGTGTTGTTAACGCACTTTCCACTCGCATGATTGCCGAGGTCTTGCGCGACGGCAAGCTCTACCACCAAGAATACGCCAAGGGTGTGCCGCAAGGCGACATCCAAGTCATCCCAAATGTAGAAAGCAAGCTCAAAACCTCTGGCACCAGCATCATTTTTTACCCCGACCCGACCATCTTTAAAGAGTCGGTTGAGTTTAACTTTGAGCGCGTTGCCGACTATTTGCGCCACCAGGCCTATCTATCCAAAGGCATCAAAACCAGCCTCTACGACGAGCGCACCGGGGCGCGAGAGACCTTCTATTTTGAGGGCGGCATCAAAAGTTACGTCCAAAAGCTTAACTACGGCAAAGAGCCGATTGAGGGCTCGCCGTTTTACGTAGATAAGCAAGTCGGCGATATCGGTGTTGAGATCTCGGTTCAATACAACGAAACCTTTAACGAAATTATGAAGCCGTTTGCCAACAACGTTTTGACCCCAGATGGCGGCACCCACGTGGTCGGCTTCCGAACCGCTCTCAACAGGGTAGTCAATGACTATGCCCGCAAAAACGGCCTCCTCAAAGAAAAAGAAGAATCCCTCACCGGCGACGACATCAAAGAAGGCCTGACCGCTGTTATTCTCGTCAAAATCCCCGACCCGCAATTTGAGGGTCAAACCAAAAACAAGCTCGGCAATCCCGAGGTCCGCAGCGCCGTGGACAAAACCATGAGCGAGTATTTTACCTATTACCTAGAAGAAAACCCCAATGTCGCGAAAAAGATCGTCGGCAAGGCGGTCCTTGCGGCCCGAGCCCGTAAAGCGGCCCGGGCGGCCCGCGACAGCGTCCTCCGCAAGTCGGCCATGGACGGCCTCAATCTCCCCAGCAAGCTCGCCGACTGCAGCAGCCGCGACCCCAGCGAGTGCGAGCTTTACATCGTTGAGGGTAACTCGGCGGCCGGCAGTGCCAAAGAGGGCCGCGACAGCAAAATCCAAGCCATTCTACCACTCCGCGGCAAGGTCTTAAACACCGAACGCGCCCGTCTTGACAAAATGTTTGCCAACAACGAAATTGTCAGCCTCATCAAGGCTATGGGCACCGGCATCGGCGAGCAATTTGATCTCAAAGGCGCCCGCTACCACAAGATTATCTTTATGACCGATGCCGACGTGGACGGCTCGCACATCTCTACCTTGCTTTTGACTTTCTTCTTCCGTTATATGCGTGAGGTGGTAGAGGCCGGGTATGTCTATCTCGCACGGCCGCCGCTCTTTGGTCTGGTCAAGGGCACCGGCAGCACCCGCAAGATTGATTACATCTTTGACGAGGACGAATTAAACAACATCTTAGACGCCAAAATCGCCGAACGCCGCGCTAATGGCACCAAGATAGAAGAAAACCAAGAGCGCTACAAACAAGCCGGCTACAGTTTCCAGCAGCGTTTTAAAGGTCTCGGCGAAATGGACGCCACCCAGCTTTGGGAGACCACCATGAACCCCGAGAACCGCGTGCTCACCCAAATCAAAGTGGAGGACGCCGAACGCGCCGACGCTATCTTTACCAAGCTCATGGGCGACCAAGTTGACCTCCGCAAAAACTTTATTCAGAGCCGGGCAGCCACTGTTAATATGGACGAATTGGACTTTTAGGAGGATATGATGGAAGACGAGAATAAGACAAGCGAAACCCCGGAACTGGAAATTATAGACGAGACCACCGAAGTTATGGAGAGAGGCCAAGCGTTTGATACCGTCGCGGACGGCATTGAACTGCGCAAAGTAGAGGACGTGATGGAGGATTCTTTCCTCCGTTACTCCATGAGCGTGATTATTGACCGCGCCCTCCCGGATGTCCGCGATGGCCTCAAGCCGGTCCACCGCCGTATCCTCTTTGCGATGGAAAAGCGTGGCTGGAAAGCCCCATCCAAAACCGTCAAATCGGCCAACATCGTCGGCGAAGTGATGGCCAAGTATCACCCACACGGCGACAGTTCTATTTACGACGCCATGGTCCGCCTCGCGCAACCGTGGTCCATGCGCTATACTCTGGTAGAAGGCCAGGGCAACTTTGGCTCCATGGACGGCGACGAAGCCGCCGCCTACCGTTACACCGAGGCCCGCATGGACAAAATCGGCGCCGAACTCCTCTCTGACATTGACAAAGAAACCGTTGATTTCCGCCCCAACTACGAGGGCAACGAGATGGAACCGTCGGTCCTGCCGGCCGCCGTGCCCAATCTGCTCTTGAACGGTCAAATGGGTATCGCCGTCGGTATGGCGACCAATATCCCGCCGCACAACTTGACAGAGGTAATTGATGCCACGGTTGAGCTGATTGACAACCCCGAGGCAACCGTCAAGGACCTCATGAAGCACGTTAAGGGTCCCGATTTCCCGACTGGCGCCAATGTTTACGGCGGCGCGCCGATGCGCCAAGCCTACGAAACTGGCAAGGGCTCGGTCGTCATGCAAGCTCCGGCCGAGATTATAGAGGACAAAAAAGGCAAGTTCCTAATTGTCTTTAACGAGATGCCATATGGCGTCAGCAAAGAAAAGCTCCAAGAGAAAATCGCCGACCTCGCCAAGAACAAAAAACTCCCCAGTATCTCTGCCGTTCGCGACGAATCGGCCCGCGGCAAGGTCCGTTTTGTGGTGGAACTCAAAAAGGACGCCTTCCCGAAGAAAGTTCTAAACCAACTCTACAGCATGACCGAGCTCCAAACTAGCTTCCATTACAATATGCTCGCCCTGATTGACGGTATCCAACCTCGTATCCTCGGCCTCCGCGACATCTTGAGCGAGTTTGTTAAACACCGCCAGATTGTTATCCGCCGCCGCTGCGAGTTTGACCTTAAGAAGGCCCGAGAGAGGTCGCATATCTTAGAAGGCCTTAAGATCGCGCTTGACCACATTGACGAAGTTATCGCGACCATCCGCGCCAGCAAGACCACCGAGGACGCCAAGACCGCTCTCATGAGCAAGTTTAGCTTGTCAGAGGTGCAGTCGCTCGCTATCCTCGCTATGCAGCTTCGCCGCCTTACCGGCCTGGAGCGCCAAGCGATTGAGGACGAGCTGGCCGAACTCCGCAAACTTATTGCACATCTAGAAGAGCTACTCGCCGACGAGCAAAAGATTCTCGCTGTCGTCAAGGACGCACTCCTCGCCATGCGCGACAAATACGGCGACAAGCGCCGCAGCCGTATCTTTAACCACGAACTCGGCAAATTCAGCGAAGAAGACCTTGTCCCAGAGGAGGAGAGTGTTGTCCTGATGACCGTTGAGGGCTATATCAAGCGCACGCTTGCCACCGACTACCAAAAACAAAATCGCGGCGGCAAGGGTAAGCGGGGCATCACCACTAAGGACGAAGACGTCATTGACAGCGTCATCCCGATTAACAGCCACGAGTTCTTGCTCTTCTTTACCAACTCTGGCCGCGTCTTTCGGCTCAAGGCCTTTGAGGTCCCGTCTGCCGGCTTGCAAGCCAAGGGGACGGCTGTGGTCAACCTGCTCAACCTCCGCCCTGACGAAAAGGTTACCGCCATCATCAAACAGTGCGGCACGGCTAACGGCGACGCCAACGGTTGCAGCGGCTACCTCTTTATGGCCACCAAAAAAGGCACTATTAAAAAGACTGCCATGAAGGAATACGAAAACATCCGATCTAATGGCCTCGCCACCATCAAGCTAGACAAGGGCGATGAGCTTAAGTGGGTCCAGGGGACGACTGGCAACAACGACATCATCATGAGCACCTCGGCCGGCCAAGCCGTCCGCTTCAGCGAAAAAGACGTCCGCCCGATGGGCCGCATGGCTATGGGTGTCCGCGGTATCAGGCTCCGCGCCCAAGACGAAATCGTCGGCATGGATATCATCGGCGGCAACGAAGAGAAGCTACTTGTCGTCTCTCGCAACGGCTACGGCAAGCTGACCGATTCCAGTAGTTTTGATACGCACAAGCGCGGCGGCGTCGGTATTAAGGCAGCGGTTGTCACCGCCAAAACCGGCCCGTTGATGGATGTGCAAGTAATCGCGCCAGATGTGGAAGAAATCCTGCTCATCTCTACTAAGGGCCAGGCAATCCGTGTGGCGGTCAAAGATATTCCAAAACTCGGCCGCGCTACCCAAGGTGTCCGCGTCATGAAGCTAAACGACGGCGACTTTGTTGCCAGCGTCGCCCTTATGTCCAAGGATGAAGAGCCTAAAGCCTAACCTCACCCCCCACATACATTTAGTAGCCTAATAGTATGGTGCGGTGGGAGGTATAATAGTGCGGCCCGCCACCAGCAGACATGCCGTTGAATGAAAAGATGCCGATTTCAAACCCGAGATTGGAGTGGCCACTACGGCCAAGCCAAGGGTTGGTAGATATGTTACTGGGCGACCGATCGCCGTTCCAGCTGCCGTTAAGAGTATTGGCACTTGATACGATTTCTGCTATAGAGGAACCAAAGAAGCTTGGTTTATTGGCTAGACCGCCATTAACTATCGCGGATTGTGTGTTCACGCCGAGTTGGGTGTTGACATGCACCGCCTTGTCCTATATAATAGACACATACTTACTATCCTGCCATTTGGCAGGAAAAACTTTTGAAAGGAGAGACATGGAAGTATTAGACCTAAAACAAATGGGCGCTATGGCGCGCATCATCGCCGAAGAAAAGAACCTAGAGGAGGCAGAGGTCCTCGCGGTTATTGAGCAGGCCATCGCCGCCGCTTGGCGCCGCGATTACGGCGAGCGCGAGATGAACGTCCGCGCCGAACTAGACCTCAATAGCGGCGAAGCGACCGCCTTCATTATGCGAACAGTAGTATCCGGCGACGAGGAGACCGACGGCCACCCCTACGACGAATACACCGAAATTACCCTAGAGGACGCCAAAAAAATCAAAAAGAACGCCGAGCTCGGCGACATCATTGAGGAGGCCCACAACGTCGGCGAACTCGGCCGCGTCGCCAGCCAAACCGCCAAGCAAGTTTTGGTCAGCAAACTCCGCGAGCTAGAGCGCGAAAAGATGTTCGTTCTCTTTGAGGATCGTATCGGTTCAGTCGTCCAAGCGACCGTAGCGCGCGTTGATCGCGCCGTCCGCGTGGACCTTGGTCGCGCCACCGCCATCATGCCAGAGCGCGAGCAAATCCCCGGCGAGCACTACCGCGTTGGCCAACGCATCAAAGTCTATCTCAAAGGTATTGAGCGTGGCGACAAAGGCGCTGACATGATTGTCAGCCGTGCCGCATCCGAGTTCGTTGAATATCTCTTCCGCCAAGAAGTGCCAGAGCTTGAAAACGGTTTGGTAGAAATCAAAGCCATCGCCCGCGAGGCAGGCCGCCGCACCAAAATTGCCGTTAGCGCCGGCGCCTCCGGCATTGACCCGGTCGGCACCCTGGTTGGCGGCCGCGGCGTCCGTGTCCAAGCCGTCCAAAGCGAAATTGGCGACCGCGAAAAGATTGACGTCGTCATCTGGAGCGACAACATGCCCGAATTCATCCGCGAAGCCTTGTCGCCAGCCGAGATTATGCGCGTTGAATTAGACAACGACAACAAGCGTGCCCGAGTGTTTGTGGCCGAGGACCAACAATCCATCGCCATCGGCAAACAGGGTCAGAACGTCCGCTTGGCGTCGCGCCTTACCGGTTACGACCTAGACATTGAGCTAGACCAAAAGCCCAAAGCGGTCCGCAAGACCAGCCGCGGTGCAGAGGATTCGCTCTTATCAGCCATTGACGATATCGCCGAATAGCCAACCCCTGCGAAAATCTCCCAAGATTCACTCTTGGGAGATTTTCTTCACTAGTTTCCTTACCGACTTTTCTTTTCAAAGAAAGTCAGGTCTGCCCTAGGCCTTCTTAGAAAGCGTCAAGAAACCGTTGCGTGGGTTTTCTTTTACCATGCGGTCCTCTGGTAGGTCACACGGCTCACCTTTGGCGTTCTTTGGCACCTTGGTGAAGAAGTAAATAGTTTGTGGCTTGCCACCGCGCAAAGTCACCTCTGACTTATGCAGGTAGTAAGTAACCCCCTTTGAATTCGTTTGCGAATAAGCCATATTCCTCCTTTAGTTAGCTTATACCTCTATAATATAGGAGTTAGATAGAGGTGTCAATAGTTATTTATGACTTTTTCTTGATAATTAACAGAGAGACCCGCAAAATCAAGTAATATAACAAGCGCAGCGCAATGAAAAGCGCAAGCAAAAACCAAATCGCACTAATCATGCCGGCGACCGTAAACGAGAAGGTCGGCGAGATAAACTCATATCTAAACAGCGCCGGGTCCGGGAAGTTGACCACGCTTGCCTCGGGGTGGTCGGCAATGCGGTTAACCATACACTGCACGAAGGCAAATGACCAGCGATTATTAAATAACCTTTCACAGTGCTCGGACGCCTCTTTGTAGATGTTAGTTTCGTTGGCGTAGTCAGCCGCCGCCGCAACCGCCCGCTCATAAGAGTGCTGCAAGTAGAAAACACCGGTATTAGCATTCATGTGCCGGCTAGAAAACTGGCCTAGGGCGTTCAGCGCTGCGTCAATTTTTACATTATCGCCCGTCTCATCGGCCAGCATTACCTCGTTGCGGAGCCGCTCCATCCGCAAATTGTCCACTCTAAGCGCCATCAGCATAACCGGGAATACAGCAATCCAAATAACCGCAACCATCCAAGTCCGGACACCCAACATTCGTCTTATCCCGCGCTTTAGCCTTCGTTCCGCCATATTTCCATTTTATCATAAACGCTTCCGTTTATCTAAAACATCTGCTAGTATATTATTATGGATCAGGCAAAAGAGAGCACCAAGACAACTCAAGGCAAGTCGCCAAGAGTTTTGGCCGATTATAACAACTACGACTATAAAGGTCAGTTCTGGCAGGGGCGCGAATACGAGGACATCAGCGACCGCAAGGCTATCCAACGGCTCTTGCCCAAAAAGGCCAAGGTCTTTATTGATATTGCTGGCGGCTACGGCCGGCTGGCTAACGAGTACCTGCCGCGCGGCTACGGCAAAACCATTATCTTTGACTACTCCAAAACTTTGCTGGCAGATGCTAAAAAAGAGTTCGGCGACCAAGTTACCACTGTTCAGGGCGACCTCTACAAGACGCCGTTTAAGGACGGCGAGGCCGACGCCATGCTGATGGTCCGCGCCACTCACCACTTTGATGACCTCCCGGCGATTATCCAAGAACTTGCCCGCGTCCTATCAAAAAACGGTTTGCTGGTCATGGAAGTGGCCAACAAAAAGACCTTGCCTAAGATGTTTAAGTACTGGTTTGGCAAAAGCGACATTAACCCGTTCTCGCGCGAGCCGTCCAAGCTAAAAGAACTTAACCAAGGCGATTTTTACAACTATCATCCCAAGTATGTGGAGCAACTTTTTAAAGACAACCACCTCAAGGTGGAAAAGGTTTTAAGTGTCAGCAACTTTAGAAGCCCGCGCCTCAAAAAGCTTTTTGGCCACAAATTTTTGGCCGCGATAGAAAGCCCGCTGCAAAAAGTTCTCGCCCCGTTTCGTTTTGGTCCGTCGGTTTATTATAAGGTTAGGAAGGTAAAATAATATA
>Ga0099364_10005051_pt1 | contig 19736 bp, 19 predicted proteins | sample TergutTh196P3_FD_73070 | JGI IMG/M metagenome (GOLD analysis project Ga0099364, IMG submission 73070) | Microcerotermes parvus P3 segment gut microbial communities from Pointe-Noire, Republic of the Congo - Th196 P3 | ecosystem: Host-associated > Arthropoda: Insects > Digestive system > Gut ... | reverse complement strand
AAAAAAAAGGGGGGAACTCTTGGAAAAACCTGGTTTTTTCCAAAAAAAAAACGGGGGGATTCGGCAAAAAATTTATTTGGGGGGGGTGCCCCTTTTTTGGGGGGGGGGGGGGGGGGGGTATCGCTTTCAAAGAAAGATGCAAAATTCACGCGCTCTCGGTTCTCCGCCGAGTCACTCATGGCGGACAAATAAACCATACCCGCCACCATACGTCCGAGCCTTTGGGTTTCGCTGCGTATCTTTTCGAGAGCAAATCTCGTCTTTTGCGAGTCAGCCGCTTCGTCGTCGAGCTGTCGGTCGATATAGTCAATGCCTGTGGCTATCACGGTAAGCGGGTTTTTTACTTCATGGTTTATGTCTTGCAGAAAGTCCATTTTGGCACGATACAGTCTGCTTAATCTTTCGTTCTGCTGAGATAGGTCTTTTGAGAACAAAAAGTACAAAAATATTCCCACCTTAATGAATATCAAAGCGAAAATCACTTGCTGCCAAAGGTTACCCATGATTGTTCGGTAGATTTCTTCTCCCTGAAAGTCAACGCCGATAACGCCAACCACTTCACCGTCTGAGTTTAATATCGGCATATAAGCGGATATGAGCCGCCCCCAGTTTAACTGGTGCATAGTGGGGGTGAACTGCGGAAGCCCCGTTTCATAGGTGAGCAGATACGTGCGGTCATAAGCACTTACATCTTCTATCATGCCTATGTGCGTGTAGTTTTCGGTATCGGGCGCCTCGCCGTCGAAGATGAAGCGGTGGACTCCGTCCTCATAGCGTGCCATAGAATAGAGATAAAGGCACTGCGTTTCGTTTTTCAATTCTCGGAATATGCTTTGAGTTTCGATAAAGAACGAATCATTATCATCAAGGGTTTGCGTAAGTAACTCATACTTGTCGCCGTCTATGGTTGCGGCGGCGCGCTCTAAAACAGGCATACCGGCACTGGATACCATAATGGTTGCCGCCTGCCCTATTTGCCGCGCAGAGTTTAAGATAATGACGGAAAAAAGCAACACAGAGAACAGGAAAAACACCAATGAAAACTTTATTTTCAACCCGTCATACCCCCTTTAGCTGTGCACCGTCTTTCACCGAAAGCCTGCACCGTCTTTCACCGAAAGCCTGCTCGTCTTTCACCGAAAGCCGGCTCGTCTTTCACCGAAAGGAACTCCCACAGTCGCTACCACGACAGCCGCTTTCCCTCTTTTGACTGCGTTTCGTCTTTCACCGAAAGCCTGCTCAACACTTAGTACATACTATACACTACGGCCTCTGTCCAATATGAATTGCCGCAAATGTCGCGAAGCTCGTAGAACACAAGGCAGTCGTCGTCGCCGACATCCTCGTAGCTGACCTCAATTGCGCCCCTTACGGTCATGTCGCCCCAGAAATACTGCCCGTCATATTCGCCGTCATAGGTGTAATATTCGCAAACGAAGTCGAAGCGCATACCGTTTTCAATTTCAAACAATCCCTTTTGGCTTGAACTTCCAACGTCGGAGTAACGCCACCCTGCGACATAGCCATACGGATTATCATTGTCCCACATCAAAACAAGCTCGGCATCTCTGTTATTGTAATAAATAGGCACAGCCCCGTATGTATACCAGTTGTTGCCGTCATCAAACTCGGCGAGGGTGTAGAAGCAAACAAGCTGTCCGTCAAGTGCGACCCAAGTATTGTCGAAGGCTATGATTAAGTCGCCGTCGTCGTTAAACTCGTACATACTGTCGCCGCCAAGCTCAATATAACCACCCCCGTCGTCGAGATACACCCATTGAACAATGTCGGTAATTATATCCCAGTCGTCGTCCGAGAGCGAGAGAACATATTCGTCGTCTTTTAAGTAAATTTCAAGGTCTGAATCATCGTAGCTGTAGTCATAGTAAAAATCATCGAACAAGCCAAAAAACAGCTCGTCAACCCAGTCGAGATTAAGCCAATAATCAAAGTCGAAGTCGTCGCCGCCCAAAGGATTACCGCCACTGCCGCCGCCGCTGTAGACCTGACCGCCCACCATGATGTTAGCAAAAGAGGTGATGAAGCTCTGATAACTCTCCGCAATGCCTATTTCATCAAAAACATCAAGCGCGTCGCCCACTTTACGCAGGTTGGAATAGGGGAAGTAAAGGCTCAGTCCGTTGTGACTGTCTATGGTCGTTCCGTTATATGCTACGCAATACTTGAGATTCGCTTGAAGCTCCCCTGAGCCGCCCATATTCTCAATGAGCAAAATCAAGTCCACCAAGTCATAGTTGTCCGTTATAGCACGGTTTCCGCTAAGTAAATGCGACGTGGAAATGAATGTGCCGTCGTCTATTAACGTCCCTTGCTTTGCGGAGAAAAATTCATACATACTCTCAAACATATCCGTTATGTAGGTAAGGTCTGTGACCGAAAGTGTCAGTTCTCTGCCGTAATACCCGTATCGGCTTTCCTCAATGTAGCTGTCAACAATGATTTTTCCAAGCTCCAATGTCGGAATAGAAGTGTTCGCGGACAACGCCTTTATCCAAGGTGTGTAATACCACCCCTCGCCCGGCTCAACTCTTTGTGAAGCGACCATATAGTCAGCGTACTTTTCCACCATGAAAGCAGTTTCAACGGTACTCATAAGACAGCAATCAAACCCTATCATGTCAAACACAACGCCTGAATTGGCTATTGCCTGACTTAGCTCTGAAATCGGCATCATACCGCCCCCGAAACGCTCGTCGTAGGCATACCCGTCCACCGTGCCGCCGCCGTGGTCCCACAGCACAAGCATATAGCGGTCAGCGGGATAGTTTTGCGCGGAAAATTTAATAAAATCGGTCAAGGTACTGCCCCGTGACATATCCTTTGCGCCAACATCGTCTAAGAAGTTCAACCCGTCGTTGTTAATCAGCCACCGCTCGTTGGTTGAGGCATCCACATAGTCGTTTTGCCACGCATAAGAACCGCCTGTTTCCACAACAATGTTCAGCTTGTCGCTGATGTCGGCTTGCATTATCTCCCAAAGGTCCTCAGTCGCAGCTCCTGACTCGGTTTCAAGGTCGCTTCCGCAAAGATAAAACATCAAAGTGACGGTATCGTTGCCGCCGCCTATCGGACGTACACGGTAATCTCGTTGATTACCCGAAAACGGCGGCAGAGGGGTCTGTACAGCGGATGACGAGGGTGTGGTTGAGGGGGCGTAAGGGTCATCGTCTAACTCGTCCCAAAAATCGCTACACGCCGAAACGAGAGCGGCGAGCATACAAAGCGTTAGTAGTAATGAAAGTAGTCTTTTCGGGGTAGTTGTGTTCATTTTTGTGATATGTCCTTTCTGTCCGCTTATGACATCAACGACCGAAAACAGGTCATAAAAAATGTTGCGTTTTTGTATCAAATATGTCGTCTGTATCAAATGCTTCGTCTGTATCGAACACGTCGCCGAATCGGTCGGCATAAGCGGGGGGTCGCAGTTTGCGAGTGTTCATAATTTGCGATATTGTACTACAAAATAACACAGATTACAAATTTTTGCTTCTTTTAATTGGCTCTTTTGACGGCGTGGGTTTGTTTTATGCGCGTTTTACGCGAGTTACAACCTTCCTCTTTTCTTTTCCTGTCTGCTCCATTTTGCTATGTCCTTATTTCTTGCGTGTTTATCACGAAGAAAGCCCGACTTATCCTGAACAAGTTTATTTTCTCGCTTTTGTTTGAGGTATTGCTCCCACCGCTCGGCGGGCAAGTCGCCTGAGCGTATAGCTTCAAGAATTGCACAGTCAGGCTCAGTCTTATGCTGACAATCGGAGAAGCGGCAACGCCCCATGAGTTTTTCGACATCGGAGAAATTCGTGCTGATACCCTCGTCCGCGCCGAGCAACCCAAGCTCGCGCATACCCGGCGTGTCTATGACCATTGCACCTACGGTCTTTCCTGTGAGCGGCGGCAACATAAATAACTGTCGGTGCGTGGTTGTGTGCCTGCCTCGGCTGTCGTCCTCACGGATTTCTTTTACAGTCATGACATCTTGGTTCATCAACGCATTTAGAAGCGACGACTTCCCAACACCTGACATGCCGAGAAATACGACGGTCTTACGAGGCTGTAAATACACGCTCAACTCATCTAAGCCAAAGCCCGTATGCGCCGAAACCGCATGAACAGGCACGTCGGGGGCGACGGCTTGAACATCAGCTATCTTTGAGATGAAGTCAGGGGTCAAGTCTGCTTTTGTGAGGATTACAACGGGCTGTCCGCCGCTCTGCCACGCTTGGGTCAGATACCGCACGATACGGTTTGTGTTAAAGTCTTGGTTTAGAGATGACATAATAAAAACGTAGTCAAAGTTTGCCGCGACTATTTGCTCCCTATTCGCCTTAATGTGAGCAAGACCGTGACCAAAAACGTCAAGGCGCGAGAAAACAGAGTGTCGGGGCAAAAGCGAGGTTATGCGCGAATTGCCGCTATCATTAAATTGCAAAAGCACAAAATCGCCGACACAGGGCAGGTCAGAGCGGAGTGCCGCATCGTGTAAGAACGTGCCTTTTAGTACGGCGGTTACTTCGCCGCGTTCGGTTATTACTGTGTACTGCGTGCGCTGATGCTCTATGACCCGTCCGGGCAATAATTCATCAGGCGGGGCTTCGGTTTCTATATAACCGTAGTGTTTTATATCTATCATTTGTTCTCCTATTATTGTTATATTTTTTTGAGCGCGAAAAAGAGATACGACCAACATCGTATCCCGCATTGCCGACAGAGCGGCGACTATTTGCTATTAACGAAAGGTTGCTGTTTAGTGTCCGCAGACACTTTGGGCATTGCAAAAAATCAGGAAAAGCCCCTTAAAAAGGCTGTACAAATTTATCATGCCCGATATTCAGTTTTTAGGCGGATTCCACCCTTACTCTATAAAACATCATAAAAACATCTCCTTTCGGGATAAAACTTGTCTGTTCAAGACATGCTCAGTATACAAATTGAGAGAACTGCTGTCAAGGACAAAGTTGCGGGGCGGGGGCGGTTTGAAGATTGCAAGTTTAATTGCCCAAGAAATTTACCGGTTAACTTAAGCTGCGATTTGATTTGCTGATCTATAATCGAAGATTTTCCTTGGGTAGTTGTTTACCCAGTCCTCGATGCGTTGAAGCTCATCTTTTGTCAGTTTTCCGATATCCGTCCCCTTTGGGACAAAGCGCCGGAGAATCCTGTTCCCGTTTTCATTGCTGCCGCGTTCCCAACTGCTATATGGGTGGGCGTAGTATACATCGTTGCACTTTGCCGCCCTTTTTATGGCTTCGCTGTTCAAAAACTCGCTACCGTTATCTGCTGTAATGGTTTTGAACACTCCGGAGAAATTTCCTCCTACACGTCGCCTTGCCCGTTTTATTGCCGCCAACACCTCTTTTTGCGTCTTGTTCTTTGCGAGAATATACAACGATTTGCGAGTCTTGCGGTCTACTAATGTCAATATTGCCGCTTTTGTGCCCTGTTTGCCAACTACCAAGTCTATTTCCCAATGCCCTTGCTCGCTTCGCTCGTCAGCCGCTACAGGGCGTTCTGTTATGCTCTTGCCGTATCTATTGTTTAAGGCTACTGTCCGAACTTTCTTTTGCTTCCGCTTTAACCCCTCTTTTTTTACCCATAAATCTTTATTGCTAATTCCTGCGAATATCCCTGCATCTATGTAATTGTAAAGGGTTTTTGCGCATATGCTCGTTTCAAAGTTTAAGCCTTCGGCTTTTATGTTGCCGATTATGGCATCAGGCGACCACCGCTCATTCTTTATTTTTTCCTCTATATGTTCCGCTAGCTTATGATCATGACCTATTTTTAGCCCACGACCTTTGTTTGTCGCATTTTCTTTGCTCACCCGCTGACCTGCGTCGGCAAGGTATACGAACCTTTCCCGATACTCATAGTCACGTTGTAGTGTCAAGCCTCGCTTTATCTCACGCTCTATCGTACGACGGTCGCGTCTTAGCTCTTCGGATATCTCCTTGGCACTCAATCGCCGTTTGACCAATGCTTCAATTTTGTATCTCTCTTTTTCCGATAGTTGTTTCCATTTCTCGCGTTTTGTGCTATTCTCTCCTTGACCCATTGCGGTTTCCTCCAGTCAGTTCTTTTGTTCTTCAACTAAAGTTTAACTGGTTGACCGCCTTGGGTCAATTTCTTTCCCCTATTGGGCATTTCATTTTACAACTTGCCCGGGGCGGGGGCGGTTGTGCGTTGGGGCGGTTTCGGTTGCGTAAAGGGTTCGCGGCGGCTTCGGGGGTTAAAGGTTTCGCGGCGGGTTTGGACAAAGTTTCGGTGCGGTTTCGCTACGCCTGAGCCTGCGGAATAAACCAATATGAATTGAACCCTGAAAGCTGTTGCATACTCCCTTTTGGCATTTGCCGAGCAGCGTTAAAGACATTCATATAATCCCCGATACCAAGAAGAATTGAGAAAACTGAAAAGGTCAGTAAATGGTTGCTGAAAACTATATTGTGGGGCAAAATCATCCAGACTGCTAAAGGCAACCACCCGAAAACCAGATTGGGGAATAATGACAAAAATATAAACCGTGCTTTAGTAATTGGTTGAGTTGATATAACAAACAAGGCAAATTGCTTCGGAGCTATGAAAAGTTCGACCTCCGCCATCTTTCCAAAGAATATGGCGTGTAAGTACTCATGCGGAACGAAAGTAAGTATTGATAGCAACCACCCAAGAGATGAAAAGCCTATTACCAACTCTCCGTGCAGTAAACGAGAACCCAACAAAAACAACCCCACGCCTAACAGAGCAGGTAATATAAAAATGGATGCTACAATCATAGTTTCCGTCATGTTCTTGGGCTCTTTGAACTTAACGGCATTCTTCGGCAGTACCCCAACAGGAAGCTGCTCATTACTTTTGTAAATTCCCTTGTAAATTAGTTTCATGCGAACCCTCCGTGATATATAAATACAGCAAACTATCCACGTTGCCAAGCCACGACATACTTAACAATTATAATGCAAATTTAATTACTTGCATCTTTCCCACTTCGGGAGCAAATCATTTTGATATAATTCAAACACTTGAGCTAAATCATTCATTATGGATACTAAGATACCATATAAATCCCGATTTTTTGCCCAAAAAGCTGAATCTATCTGTAGTACATTGGACAGCAAATCGCCTTTGAAAAAATTACCCTCGCAAAATGGGTTTTCGACCAAGTATTCCATAGCAAGCGGAACGATATAGGACAGCCCAATCTGCTGACCAATAAGCACTCTTAAATCTTCAACGCTTAGTTCTCCTATAGGCCTTTTTCGTAATTCATGACATTTTCTAACCAACGAGCTTTCAAATTCCGTGTCACTCCAAAAATCGTTTTCCAACTGCTCTATTGATAGGCTTGTGTTTACAGACACCTCAAAAAACTCCTTCATGTAGACAACAATTACGCAAATAGTAACCTACCCACGTTGCCAAGCATCAACACAGCGCAAGGTCGGTGCAACTCGAAACGGCAAGGTCAGTATACCACGAATCCCGCCCGAATCCTAAGATTTTTTCATACTTGCGGTTAGGGTTGTGTTTTGATTTACGTTTCGGGCTACGTTTTGGTTTACACCAACGCAAAATGAGAGTAAAATCATTTTACAAGCAAAGCGTGACGTGTTTGTCCTCAGAAAGGGGCAATAAACCATACCGTGTAATACAAGGAGCGCAATATGAGAGTGCTGAACTCCAAGAAACTATTGTACGTAATAATCGTCGTGGCGGCGGTGTTTACCGTCGCGCTCGGCATTGGCTTTGCGATAAGTCGTGCTGACAAGATACCGCTTAACGATGACGGGATAACATTATCGGCTACCGACAATGAGTGCGCAGAGCCGACACCACCCATAACGACACCAACAATACATGCGGAGCAACCAACGTCGGAGGTAACGACAATCCTTTTACAGGGCATAGAAAACACCTATGCTCATAAAGAACAGTTTCCGCAAGCTGTCACGATACGAGAAAGTGACATTTTCGTTTTGTACAGTTTATCTGACGGCACGGAACTCTGTTGGTACGTGGACAACGAACGTCAGTATGAAAACGGAGCCGCCTACTCCTGTGCATATAAAAAACAGGGCGGCAGTTGGATATGGTTTCTCGCGGAAAACTCGAACTACGCGCAGGAACATTACAACTATGGCTTTGGGGAGTACGAAAACCTATTCGGGCATAGCGGGTTTTTCATTATCGCGGCAAGAGGGACAACATATGTCGCACATGACTATTACTACTTCGACACAAACGGCGACTTGAAGCTGTTGATAGGTAGCACGTCAACGGATATTATCGGTGACTTCAACGACGACGGAGAAAACGAGCTGATATGGTTTCGGACTATAGGCGATACCGTGATGTATTATTACCGAAATGGCGAATCCATTTATGAGGTTGATGTGCTTTACGAGTTAAGCGCGTATTGTGAGCTTCCCGATATGAGCGTTTTCGCGGTTGATTGGGAAGAGTCCGCTCAGTCAGTCCTCAGCAACGAACTGCGGATTTATCTCCTGAGAACCATAGCAACTTATCCACAGCACGAGATGGATAAAACATTTTTCGGAACAGCGAGCTTCACAGTAGACGGGGTAGCGGTTGAATGGATAACGAGCGAGGAAGCGTAACAGAGGGCACGGTTGCACTTTTTTCTTGTATATGGCAATTGGATAGGGTAATATGATTTCATAACGATTGCTGAAAGATAAAAAGCCTTTGACGATAAAAACTCAATAACATAGCGGAGGTGACGTAATGATTTGTACAAAGTGTAACACCGAAATTACCGACGGCAAGAATTTTTGCGCAAACTGCGGAAGCCCTGTGTCGCAAGCCGCCCCTGCGTCGCAAGCTGTACCGCCTGCGCCTGTTCCGCAGACCGTGCCGCAATTTGTTCCGCAGACTGCGCCGCAAGCTGTGCCTACTCCGCAATATGCGCCGCCCGTGTCTGCTGTGCCGCAATATGCGCCGCCTGCGCCACCCTCTCCACCACAGCCACAATATGCGCCGCCACCCCCACCGCCACAATATACACCCCACACGCCCGCGCAATATCCACCCACGCCACAACAACAATATACGCCCCCTATGCCGCCCCCCTACCCGCCGCCGACAAGCGGCAAGAAATCAGGCGGTAAAGTTGCAATTATTGTGACAGCGATATTTGTTTTTCTGCTCGGCATTACTATCGGTGGTCACTTTCTAAATCTTTATACCCTGCCGTTTTTGCCGAAAATGGAAAATCAGAGAGAAAATGACCCTGAAAACGAACCTGATAAAATATCGAGCGGCGACTTGGAAACGCCGACTTCGGGAGAAAATGTCCCTAACGGACTTAACACACCCGCACAGGGCTTGCCCCGCGATGACGAAGCCCGACAGTACGCGCTTTCAGAGCAATGGAAGCAGACTGTACATGCTACGGTACGCCGTTTTCACGACGACTTAGCTTTGAGCATTCCGCAAAAACTTGAGCAATTCGGAGAGTATTGGGAGTCCGACCGTTATGTATACAGCGTGTCCTTATACGATGCGGGACATGATGCGCCGTATTTGATAATATCGGACGAGGCATATGACTTTATGATGGGGCTTGACGTGTTATATCACATCAGCGACGGATGGGTTTGGGAAATAGTGTCCGCTCAACGGATAGACCCGTATGTAAATACCGTGACAGGCGAACGGGACCTGTTATCAGCCACATGGCACTCAGGCGGAACCTATTCGGAAACCTACTACTACAAATATACGGACGGCTGGTGGCAGCAACAGAGCTACTATTATATCACAGGGGGCGGGCAGTTCTTTTATGATGACGATACAGGAGAGTTCGGCGAAGGCTTTGAAGAAGCGGAACGCTTACTGCAAGAAAGGCTGAAAGATTACGAGCCTTTGGTGTATGAGGCGAATGTAATCCGGACTATTAGGTTCGGATATGTAGACAGCAATGGCGAGCCTGTCGCATGGGAGCAAATTGAGAATCAGCTAATTGCGTACCTCAACGCTTACGACGGCATAGAAGTAAACCTACCGTGAGTAGCGGCTTCTTCGAAGCCACAGAAAATTTCAAACAGCGTTGGTCTTTTCGACTCAGAAGACCATAAACGCAAATCTTCTGAGTCGAAAGGGATTGTATAAATTATGAATTGTTCAAACTGTTCCGCACAAATAACAGAAGAAATGAAGTTTTGTACAAAATGCGGAAAACCCGTGTCCGCGCCCCCTGCCGCACAGGTTTACGAACCGCAGTCTGTGCCGCAGTATCCGCCTGCGCCCGCTCCTCCCGTCGTTCGCCCTGCGGCACAGCAGAACGCACCCCCCGTACCTGCACAACCGCAATATGCGCCGCCGCCCATGCCTAAGCCACCGCCGTCGCCGCAGTATGCACCCCCGCCGCAACCTACACCTCAGCCCCCAGTCTATGCTATGCCTGCGCCACCGCAATATCAGCCCTCTACGCCTGCGCCACCGCCGCAATATGCGCCACCACAGCAACAATATACGTCCCCCATGCCGCCCTCATATCCGCCGCCGACAAGCGGCAAGAAATCAGGCGGCAAAACAGCAATTATTACGGGAGCGATATTTGTTTTTCTGCTCGGCGTTACTATCGGCGGTCACTTTCTAAACCTTTACACCCTACCGTTTATGCCGCAAAAGGCAAATCAGGGGGAAAACAACGGAGAAAACGACCCTGAGAAAATATCAAGCGGCGACATGAACACGCCCGAACAGTCACCCACACCGTCTGCTACGACAATACCCGACGTGTTTCAGGACGGTATATACGTCGGTGAGTACGACGCAAACGGCAAACGAAGCGGCTATGGTGTCGGAGCATATCACAATTACAGATATGAGGGATATTGGGAAAACGATATGCCAAACGGCGAGGGTGTTTTGAAGTCAACGGTAGGTGAGATTGTTGACAGACAGCCCGACATAATCTATGCGGAAGTAGTCACGGTTCACGCATACTGGACAGACGGGCTGGCTTACGGTACTGTTGTGTTGACATGGTATATGGAAGACGGTCAGGCTTGTATATGGTATTTTGACGTGGACGGAGGGTATCCGAAAAACGAGGAATCCGTACAGTCCACGATAGGGGATGCAACCCTATCACTAACGAAAGATTGGCTGATTGCAGGCGTTCCTCCTTGGGCGGATGTAATTACCAACCCATTAGCACCGCCCCCACCGCCCTATACAAATTCTTTCGTAGACCCGGCACCCCCCTCAACGTCTGTACCGTATGAAGCACAATATATTGAGCTTAACATGGATGCAGTTCAACTGATAGGGCAAACAAGCGGGTATTTGTATCAGGAAAACGGCGACAGTCGTTGGTCGGGAATGACTCGCGACGGACCGCTATCCCAATACATGGATTTTTACAGCAACTCCGGAACTTCTGCTAAATATCCGTTTACATTCTATATGGATACGGAGAAAGACAGTAATCAAATATTAGAAATAGCCAACAGCGGAGGACCCGACGGCAATTGGCCTGATAATCTTACCATTGCAAGGATAGAAGCGTGGGACTATGATGTGTGGTATTCCCAATCCAACCTGCACTTACTGTTTGATGCAAATGTTCCGCTCACCTATAGCAATATGCGGTTGTATTTTGACATACAAAGAGAATGGCTTGTTGAGTATGACCCGGACGACTGGTTTTGGGATGGATATGACCACGACATATGGTGTGTTATTTTCACCTCAGGTCAGTACGCTATAACAGGAGAGTTTTATGAGAAAGACGGGGACTTAGTGATGTTCCGTGCGGAAATCTCCACCCGCTGAAAAGATAGTATATTCTTTTTTCTGATTCCGTTGCTATTCTGGTGTGAACTCTATTACTAACCTTCCCCCAATATCTCTAAATACTGCCCTAACCGCTCGTCCACATATTCGGCAATCAGCTCAATCATTTTTCCCGCATCGCCGTCAATGTAATAAGCGTCAAACGCATCATAATATTTTTTTCGGTCGGTAAATTTAACATTGACAGGGGGATAGCCGTTCTGCATTAAGTCCAAATTTATTATAAGCCTACCTGTGCGACCGTTGCCGTCAATGAAGGGGTGAATACCCTCAAAATCCAAATGAAATCTTGCGATGCGCTCAATCGGGTGCATCGCTTTTTTATTTTGCTCATCTCTACGGAATAATTCTTCCATATGCGGTTCAATCAAATAGGGTTGGCTCGGCTCGTGTGCAGCTCCCATGATTTTGACAGGGATTCGGCGATAAACGCCTTTATCTTCAGGTCTGTCCATCAAAACGAGTGAGTGAATGTTTTTAATAACAGATTCAGTAAGCGGGTCTTTTTTTTCCGTTATATCCTGAACATATAAAAACGCATCACGGTGTCCGACCGCTTCAAGGTGGTCTTTAAGCGGTTTTTGGTCGATGGTCATTCCCTCTAAAACCATTGCGGTTTCTTTTAACGTAAGAGTATTGCCCTCAATAGCGTTTGAATTATACGTGAAATCAATCAAAAATTCTTCCCGTAGCTTTTCTGTTTCACCTTTAGTAAGTGGACGGCGTTTATCAAGCTCCGCTTTTTTCGCGTCAATATTCAGTAACATTAAAGAAAAAGCACCCGAAATATCTTTTCCTCTGAGCGTTCTGCCGTCTATCGGCTTCGGCGTGTTTTTCGGAATCATATACAGCTTGCCTTTTTTCACTACACCAAATATTTTGTTTTCAGCACATAAAATACGAACTCTACGCGGCGAAAGTCCCCATTTTTCAGCAGCTTTCGACACTTTCATATATTCCATTCTGCACCTCCGAATACAAACCACAAGCCCATATGTACCCATTATACTCTATTTTGGGAACAATATCAAATGTTTATTGAAAACATTTTCAATTATTTTAGCTCTACTGTTCCCAAAAACAAATTCATTTTCTTTTAACAAAAAGACCGAACGGAGAAGCAACATAAGAAAAAACCATCCCCCTGCATAAGCAGAAAAGGGCGAGATTTCCCCCGCCCTTTTGTGCTGTTTAGTCTGCTAACATTCTTTACGCTTTCGTTAATAAGTCTAACATCATCCTCGCCCCTGCTCTATATGCGGTCTCCGTTGCCAATTCTTGAGCTACGAAAACAAGACCAAACACGGGAAAGTACGGGTCATGGTCTAACGTCTTTTCCCCACTTGTCATATTCCGTCATAGCCTCATCATATTTTTGTACATATTGCACACTTGTATAAGTATCTATATTGTGGTATCGTTTATGGTGAGGTGATGTGTTGTGGGCAAGACAAGTTCAATGGTAAAGAACAGACACAATGCGAAAGTCTATGACCGAATATTAGTAGTTGTTCCCAAAGGTCGAAAAGCAAAACTACAGGCACACGCAGCGGGACGCGGGGAATCGCTCAATGGGTTTATTAAACGTGCCACAGATGAGGCAATAGAGCGCGAGGGCGTGACGGAAAAGCCTGACACATGGGCGCAGGTTGATAAGATAGTTGCAAGCATGGACGAAAAGCCGAATTTTGGGGATTTCCCGCGCCAAAGCTCCACAAGGGAGAGCAACACATGAATATAGCCTACTCAAAGGATGCGGCAAAGGCGTTGAGCCGCATGGACAAGCCCACAAAGCAGCGTATCAGGCAAGTCGTACAGGGCATACCCAACGGCGATATAAAGCCGTTGAAAGGTGTCAAAGGAACAAACAGGCTACGCATTGGGAACTGGCGAATATTGTTCTCGTATATGAAGGAAAATGAAATATATATTAGGGACATTGCCCCACGCGGTCAAGTCTATAAGGAGGTTTAGAATTATGTCTACAGCTAAAGTTGCACAGCTATATGAGCAGTTAGGGGAACGTGAGCAGAGTATCATTGCTGAATTGATATTGCGGCTTTTACCTGATGATGTGGCAACGCCCGCTGACCTTGCCGCAATAGCAAAGGCGCAAGCTGAATATGAGCGTGGCGAATTTGTAAGGCATGAGGATATAGACTGGAATTGACCATGCCCTGTGACTGCCCAGAAAGCTCTACAATCGCGCTTGGGGCTTTTTGTGCGCCTGAAACAAACACAGGAAAAAGAAATAAGCCCTCGCGCTAAATAAAAGCGGAGGGCTTGTCATATCTTTTGACTGATGATATGTATTCTCATAGATTGTTCGGTGATTGGTAGGGGAACAGTCGGTGATTGTTCGGTGATTAGTTTGGGATTGTTTTGGGATAATGTTTGGGATTTGTTGTAGCAAATTCGCCGATTGTATCGAAAGTATACCGCACTGATACCGAACGCATACCGAAATTATACCAGAAGAATACCAAAACGATACCACAGGGGGGTGTTTTTATTACAAAAAATTTATCTTACTTTTTATCCTATTATCATAATTTTATCCTACTTTTAATGGTCAAAAACGGTCAAAAAAGGACTTCAAAAAGCAAAGACAAAAACCCTGCAACTGTTGAAATTGCAAGGCTTTTCAAGTGGCAGGGGCAGAAGGACTTGAACCCTCGACCTACGGTTTTGGAGACCGCCGCCCCATATTTCAAAACCGTTGCGCCACAATGAATTGCGGGGCATATCAAAAAGTTTGTCCTTAAATTTGTCCTTATTTGGCAACTTTTTGAGCGTGAAAACTATCCATTTTTTGAGCAACCCTTAACATCATTTCATCGGTATAGTGGGTGTAAATATTTGAAGTTACAGATATATCAGAATGACCCATTAAACGCCGTGCTTCATCTATGCCGACATCGGCGGCTTGCAAGTCAGTACAGAAAGTATGCCGTAAGCAATAAGGCGATAAGTCAGGCGCAACAAAATCATCAAGTAGTTTATTTCGGTATACTTTAACCCCCGCTTGTATATTCATCTCACGCTTGAAAGAACGCCATTGAGCGTAAAAGCTCTTTTCATTGTGCGGCTTGCCTGATTGCGGCTTGACAAACACGTTATCAAACGGCAAACCTTTTGCTTTTTTGAAATCAGATAGGAGCGGGGCGGGAATAGGAACGTCACGAACACCCGCCGCCGTTTTAGTTGACTTTATGCGAGCTGACCCGCTCTCTTTTGCTTCTACCACGCACAAGCGGCGGTTTACAAAGTCCACGTTACACCAACGCAACGCCATTACCTCACCTGGTCGCAAGCCACAATATAACATAGTTTTGACCCAAAGCCCCGCCCCGTGTGTTTCAGCGACTTGTAATATTAACTCCCGCTCTACATCGGTTATGCTACGCCGCTTACCTTGTACCGTCAACGGCAACGCTAAATCATCGGCGGGATTATACGGAATAAGCCGAGATTTAACAGCGCGGGAAAATATTGAGTTTATAGCGATACGATACTTGCGCGTATCACTTGTACTCTTGCCTTGCATTTTATTTAACATCTCTTGCAAATGAACGTCTTTAACGTCTTTCAATCTATAGCCGCCGATTTCGTTACAAACCATGCCGACATATCGCCGACACTCTCTCAAAGTCTTTTCTGCAACCGTGCCTTGTTTGTATGTTTCTATCCACACATCACACCAGTTACGAACGGACATATTGTTTGATACCCCAACCTCGCCACTCTCTAGCTGTTTTTTCTTTAGGGCGGCTTTTTGGTCGGCTTCTTTTTGTGTTTTACCACGCTCTTTATATTGCTTGCCGTTTATGTAGAACGTAGAAACTTTATAGTTATAATTACTTTTCATCTTGCAACCCCTTGACATATTCGGCGTAATCATCGGCTAATTTAATTAGTTGTTTACCCATTCTGAAAGTAAATATTTCTTTTGCTTCAAAAAGCAAATTTTCAAGCTCAGTAATTTCGCCCGCACAAGTTAACTCTTTAATTAGGGTTGACATCACACGCCCGTAATAGCCTGTACATAAATCACGCAATAGTATTTTTATTGCGCCTGAACGCTTCTCCCCCTTAAAGCTACTTATACTTAAAACGGCATAATCCATTAAACTATACAAAATATCAATATTATCATCATTCAGTAAAAAATTTATAGCGGTGGACAAGTTGTTACTTTGTCTGAAACGTTTTGCTTCAAGTATCGCTTGCAAATCATCGTCTATATTTAATTGACAGTCGGTTAAGTACTCACCGATATAGTTCAATTTGTCTTGGTCGCTGTATTTTTCAAGTCTCGCTTGCAAATCATCGCCTATATCTAATTGACAGTTAGTTAAGTACTCGAAATAGTCCTCTTTATTTTCATTAAACACACGCGAAACCTCATCAACCGTAGTTTCATTAAAAGAAGCATGATATTTCAAAATATCTATTGTATGTTCATTAAGCCCTACTGCTTTTTCAATTGCTCTATCGTCTGCACTTCCCATTTTCATATCAGAAAGACACAAAATATAATCAGCAGACACATCATAGCGTGTTGCAATGCTGATTATCAGGTCGGCAATAAGCCCGCGTTTATCTGTTTCAACCATTGCAATTTGTGAGCGGGTAATACCGAGTGCGGCGGCTAAATCCTCTTGCTTTTCACCCGCCGCTTTTCGTAAGTCGGCAACCCGCCCGCCTGTGGTTTTGGGAATTTTACTTGTGACATTTTTCACTAACAACACCCCTCATGTATCTATTTTGTGACATGCAGGACTTTTGTCACAATTTTGCTTGACTTAGTTTTTTGCGTTGTGTTATCCTTGTTGTGACAAGATTATCACAAGTCACAAATCATGTCAATAAGGATAATAAAATAATTTAGTGAGGTGAACATCATGCAAGAAAACATTGACGAAGAAATCAAGATTACACAGCGGGCATACTTGAAAGAATGGCGCAAGAAAAATCCCGAATTAGCAAAGAAATACAGGCGTGACTACTGGAAACGCAGAACGGAAAAAAGGCTTGCAGAAAAAGCCCCATAAAAGCGCAAACGCGCCCTGCACGGCGCGTCTGCAAATGTTATGCGTTGTACTACAAACCCTTTTCTATTTTGCCACATAAACGGAGTAAAAGCAATGACGGTTGACGAAATAGCACTTGATATAAAAAAGAGCCATAACGGGGCGGCTTTTATAAACGCAAGCGAAGCGCGGCGTTATTTAGGCTTTTCTAAAGACAAAAGCGCAACGTTTCTTTCTACCGTGCCTTGTTACATCACAGGGCGGCAACGCAAATATTCCGCGCTTGACATTGCCCGCAAAATGGAAAGTATACGAACTATTCGCCCTTACGGAGCGTAGAGGAAACAGCGGGGCAACCTCGCGCGCGCGCGTAATTCGGGGCTTGTAAAGAGTATTAACAAACGAACCGCATAACAAACGAACAAAAGATGAACAAAAGAATATTGCAAAAAACGTCAATTAAGCGGGGGTATAAATGGCTTTAGGTAAATGGGAATATATTTCGGTTAGATATGAAAGTGGTGATTATATGGATTGCGTGTTATATCCGAGATATAAGCGATTTAATCAACCCAAAACACGAAACAAAAAATACAGGGTAACACGCGAAATTCAAGTAAAACTAAATCAACGCAATGCGGAAATGAAGTTTACAAGGTTGGTGCATAGCAATTTCACCCCCGCCGACATCGCATTTCACGCTACCTATGGCGTTGACCGAAATGACGTAGAGCGGGTAAGAAAAGACATAAAGGCGTTTGTCCGAAAGGTGAGAACGCTACACCGCAAGTTGAGCCTTGAAAAATTGAAATACGTTTATTGTACTGAAATCGGGGATAACGGACGTGTCCACATTCATATGATTATGTCAGGCGGAATAGAGCGGGACACCCTTGAAACAATATGGAAACAGTGCGGCGGCGGGTATGCAAATGCAGACCGTTTACAATTTGAAAATGACGGCTTGCGGGGGTTGTGTAATTATATGGTTAAGCGTAGGGACTTTTACAGACGGTGGACACCAAGTCGCAACCTAATAAAGCCAGAACCGATAGAGCAACGTATAACGCATAAAGAGGTAATACAAGCGGTAAAAGCGGCGCAATCAAGCAACCCGCATGAACATTTTGAGGAATTATATAAAGAATGGGAATTAACCGTGTTACCTGAAATTTATACAAGCGAACTTTTGCAACTTAAATATGTACGGTTTGATATGCGGCGCAAAGCATTATGTGTAAAAACAAAAAAAACACACAGAAAGGCGGACTTATAACAATGAAAACACCCCTTAAAGCAATCCGTGAAAAGTGCCTTGATTGCACTTGTGGACAAAAGAATGAAGTAAAAAAATGCCCTGTAATAGATTGTCAATTATATGCTTACCGTTTTGGGAAGAACCCAAACTTAAAACGGGAATACACAGACGAACAAAAAACGGCACTATCAGAACGCATTAAAAGGCTAAACCGTGATAAGCTCACCTAATCGCATACTTGCGCTTATTTACCCATAATAGAGCGGGAAAGTACCAACGAAACACATCGGGGATATAAACCCCGCCCCCACCCTCTAACGTGATAAAACATCAATAATATATGGAGTTTTTTACAAAAACAAAAAATGGCTTCGAAGCGAGAACAAAGCGAGAGAAAAGTTAAGCAAGGGGAAATATATTTTTTGCTGACGTGGGGGATATGGGGGGCGTGTTCTAAATTATGTTATTTACCAAAAATAAACACATGGAGCGGGACAAAAAATCTTGCGGCGCAAACCGAACCAAGAATAAACACAAAAAATGACGGCATTACCAACTTACGGAGCGGAAAAAGATTATCAGAGCGGGGCAAGGCAAAGCCGCAACGGATTATAAGCCCCCCTATAAACGCCCCTTACCCCCTTAATACCCAAACCGAACACACCCCATAATTTTACCCCTCGAGCGCGTGTAAGGGGGGTGTTTTTATTACTTATAAATCATCAAAAAATTTGTCCTTAAATTTGTCCTTATTTGTCCTCATTTTGTCCTTATTTTAACGGTCTATAACGGTCAAAAACGGACTTTTTGAACAAAGACAAAAACCCTGCAACCGTTGAAATTGCAAGGCTTTTCAAGTGGCAGGGGCAGAAGGACTTGAACCCTCGACTTACGGTTTTGGAGACCGCCGCTCTACCAACTGAGCTATACCCCTACATTATTGTTGATTTTTGTACTTTAACACATTTCGCAAGCAAATACAATAGGGCAAACTGGGACAATAGGGCAAACTGGGTAATTCCCGCTGTACAGACAGGGTAATTCCCGCCGCTGTATGTTAGATAATATAGGTTTTGTGTGTTGTAAATGTGGGGGAACGAGTAACCGCTAATGCTTATACAATGCGTTGAACCCAATCAACAGCCGTATCAAACGCTTTTCTCCGTGATTTTTCACACCCTTTAGGGTGTTTTCGTTCTTGAATAAACACTTTGTTTATTAACCCTTTGCTTGGTGCTAAAACATGGCTTGCTGTATCATAAACAAGATGTTTATATGGGAATTTGAAGAAAATATCATCAAGCTTTTTAATGATAATATCACCCATTTCACCAGATTGCCATATCGAATCATCGCTTGCGGATATAAGCAAAACAGGACACTTTGCGTTTTCAATTTTAATGCGATTATCTTCGGAATATCCTCTTTCAAATGCGCTTTCAAAACGCTTTCTGAAAGCATAGCCGAATTTCCCCAAATACATATTGATAGGATTGATTTTATTTTCGGAAATTGATATAAAAGGCAATTCTTTCCCTTGATAAGTCCAAGAAGAATGACCGATATAAACCTTTGCTGAAAATCCCTCAAAAACAGCACAAGACGGC
>Ga0099364_10005050_pt1 | contig 19741 bp, 14 predicted proteins | sample TergutTh196P3_FD_73070 | JGI IMG/M metagenome (GOLD analysis project Ga0099364, IMG submission 73070) | Microcerotermes parvus P3 segment gut microbial communities from Pointe-Noire, Republic of the Congo - Th196 P3 | ecosystem: Host-associated > Arthropoda: Insects > Digestive system > Gut ... | reverse complement strand
ATTACAGAAAAGTCCGATAGGGAAGGCTATCAACTATACATATAATTATTTCCCCCAGTTGAACCGCTATCTTCTTGACGGGAAATACCTGATTGACAACAATCTAATTGAAAACATCGTCCGTCCGGTCGCACTTGGAAGGAAAAATTAATTACCTCTTTTGCGGCAATCACAGTACGGCGGAAGATGCAGCAGTTATCTATTCACTCATGGGTCGTTGCAAAGCATCGAAGGTAAACTTCCGCGACTGGCTCACCTGTATCCTGAACAACATCAATTCGTACGACAACGATTACAGCCGGGAGCCGGGACCTGGCAGAACTGTTGCCCCGCAACTTGAAGCATGAAGCAATCCGGTCAGTGTCCTGAAAAATCCTATTCGTGTCCGAATGTTTTGGACAAGCATGGCATTGGGCCTTACAAACATAATTTAGTGCGACCTATTTACCAATACGGAGTTATCGCATGCATACATTATAGAATAGATATTTGTGTCCATTCTGTTGGGAATTGGGCAATTTTATCTCTTTCAGAAGGTTTATGGATAGGTTGTGTGATTGACCTGAATTTTAAACATCCGTTCTTTAGGTCCGCTAATCTTTTATTGGCAATTTCGCAATATGCTGCTTCTTTTTCAATACCAATGGCATTCCGATTATTTTTAACGGCTCCGATTACGGTAGAACCAACTCCGGCATAGGGGTCAAGCACCCAACTGTTTTCGTTGGAAAGAGCCAAAACGCAACGTTCAACCAACTCAATGGGAAATTGACACGGATGTTCTGTTTTTTCAGGGTGGTTTGATTTTACATTTGGAATATTCCACATCGCATTATCCCAATCCTGCTCAATAATTTCCCAAATATCACCTGGGTTTTTTCCTAACGGGTTCCCCGACAGTTGTCCTTTCTTTGGCCCTTTAAAATGTCTTTTTCCGGGATATTTTGAAGGAATGCGGACATTGTCTAAATTGAAAATATAGTCATCAGTCTTACTATACCACAAAATAGTCTCGTAGCGTCCACTGAACCGGTTACTTGCATGAAGACCATGTCCAAAATACCAGATAATGCGATTTCTAAGCCTCATCCCATGCCGCTTGAAAATCTGATAATAAAAGATGTCCAAAGGAAATACTTCTCCTTTATCGACGTAATTTCCGACTTGCCAGCACAGGTTACCATTTTCAGATAACGTTCTGATTAGCTCTGAAATGATTTCTTCTTGGGTATCCAAGTATTTTTCAATACTCGTTTTTGTCTCATAAGATTTACCTACGTTATAGGGCGGTGATGTTAAAATCAAGTCAAATTTCTGATTTTCAATTTTTTTCAAAATTGATAAACAATCACTGTTCTGCATTTCAAAGCAAACATCTTGTCTTATATATTCAAATAAAGGCTCTATAAATTGCATATTTTTGAGATTATATCGAGTGCAAAGGTAATAATTTTTAAGTTATGAACATCGTTTTATTTAACAATTCCTCAGTTTGCAGCGAAGCCCAGCGTACTGCCCAAACCGTCTTGTTTCTTTTTGAATTCGGAAGGCGATAGGCCGGTTGTTTTTTTGAATACGCGGTAAAAGTTTATCCGGTTGGTGAAGCCGGTTTCAATAGCCATGTAGTCGAAGGTGAGGGTTTCGAAGTGGCGGTCTGATAACATGCGTATCGCTTCTTTTATCCGGTATTCGTTGATATAGGTTTTAAAATTCTTCCCTGTACAGCGGTTGACAACATTTGACACAAAATTCGGATGCAGACCCGTTTTCTCTGCCAACAGGTCTAAAGTCAGGTTGCCGTCTTTGTATAAACCCGCTGTAATACGTTTTTGTATATCATCCATGACTAACCGGTCAGTTGCATCGGGCGGTTCGCGGCTGTCAGGCGTCTGCATGGTTTCGCTTTCTTCGACAACCTGCACCCCCGCCCATTGCTTGTTTTTGAGGACAAGGGCATTCAAGGCTTTTTCTTTCAGCCGGTAAAGACGGAAGAGAATAGCGGACAAGATGATAAATACGACTCCGACGGTAGCGAAAATCCGGAAGCGGAAGAGAATTTCCTTATTCCGACGGTTCGCCTCGCGTATTTGCTCTTCCTTAAATTTTGTGTCGTATTTTATCTGATTCAGGATAGCCTGTTCCTGTTTTTCTTTCTTCATGATAGAATCGTTCAGTGCGGTCGACCGCTCTAAAAAATGCAAAGCCTGCCCCGTTTCACCTGTCTCGCGGTATGTATGATATAAGACAGTCATGTTTTTTTGCGCATTCGACAGGTCGCGTTTGGCTAACGACGATTCCATGCCTTCTACGGCTATCGCTATGGCTTCATCAAAACGCCGTTCACGAAAACGTACGATAGAACGTACATAATCCACAACACCCAACAGTTCGGGTTTTGTTGAAGCTAATTCAAGGATTATATTTTCATAGAGACGGGATTGCTGCACTTGCCCTAATTTGGCATGGCATAAGGCAATAGAAAGAGGGCACATATAATTACCTTCAAACACTTCGAACGCTTCTTCAAATATTTCGATTGCTTTTCTTAGCGAATCGGCGCGCGACGGCTGCAACGGTACGAAATCAAAATAGTAGGGTTCGGAAGGTAAGTAGAGATTGGCCCTGCCGAAAAGGATAAAACTTTTGATTGTCGTATTGGTAAAGCCGGGCTTTGACATCTCTTCTTCGGCAAGGTCGTAATAGTTTGCGGCTAACTCCTGATTGTTGTCGCCTGTTTCCAAATACACCTGAGCGAGCGTATAGAACAAAGTAGCGCGAAAGTTGGCAGGCAGGTCCATATCCGCTATCTGAAGAAAATAATCCAACGATTCGTAATAGCTTCCGTTCATAAATAGCAGGCGGCCAATGGAATACGTGGCATCGATTATTAACTGTGAATCATTGGACAGCCGGGCGGCGTCAAGCCGTTGAAGCGTACTCTGATAGGTCTCCGGAAAATTATCGCGCGAACGGTAATATAAAAACCGCGCCTTACAGGCGGTAACGAGGTCGGTATACTTGCCTTCAACTTCTGAAATACGTCGTAATTCCTCGATGTCAATGATTGCGCTATCGGGAAGCCCGACGCCTGTTTCGCTCCACGCATATACCCTTGCTTTCAAGCTGTCGGCAGCAACATTTGCTCCCGCATTGAATCCTGTTCCCTGTTTATTCGTACATTGCGTCAACAGACAGGCAACAACGAATAATAAATTGATTTTCTGTTTTATCGAGTTCATGGATAGTCGGATTTGCTACATTTATAAAAACACAATTATTTTTTCAAGACCTATCCCGCGTGAACCTTTTATTAGTATGTGATAACCTTGCAAGGGATGGGATTTCAGATGTTCATTCAAATGTTCGACTGTCGGAAAAGAAGAGTAATGCTGTCCGACTTCGGAAAAATTCTTGCCACATAGCAACACTTTATCGAAATTACAGGAATTGACCTGTTTGATAACTGCCATGTGTAGTTCCGGACTTTTAGCGCCTAATTCAAGCATATCGCCAAGAATGACGGCTTTTGGCTTGCAGGGCATGGTTGCAAAATTTTCAAGCGCGACCTGTATACTGCTCGGATTGGCATTGTAAGTATCAATAATCAGTTCGTTTTGCGTTGTTTTTTTTAGCTGAGAACGGTTGTTTGTCGGTTCATAGCTTGCGATGGCTTCATTAATTCTTGGGGGGGGAACGACGAAATAAACGCCAATAGTGATGGCAGCCAGCACATTCAATAAATTATAGTCGCCAACAAGTTGTGTGTTGACTGTGTGAATTGCGTCATGGTTGTTTTGGTTTTCGGAGAAAAATGCGGACGAGATGTTGTGTTGCCATTCTAACGAAAGAAAAGGATGGCGACCGGTAATGCAACCTCCAATAAGAGCTGCTTGTTTTGCAATTCGTGCGTCTGGATTCAATATGCCATAACTTATTTGCTTCAATCCTCCGGCTATGGCTGTCAGATGGTCGTTCTCCTGATGGATAAAAACAGTACCGTCCGTTTCACGCAAATAATCGTACAAGGCGCCTTTGGCTTTTATGACGCCTGCTAAAGAAACGAAACCTTCCAGATGGGCGTAACCCACATTAGTTATCAGGCCGTAATCGGGACAGGCAATCTTTGCGAGTTCGCCAATCTCGCCGGGATGATTAGCGCCCATTTCAATCACCGCAATTTCATGTTCGTCTGATAATCGCAGCAGTGTCAACGGTACGCCGATATGATTATTCAAATTTCCCTGTGTGGATAAAACTTTATATTTCTGCGAAAGTATGGCGGTGGTGAGTTCTTTCGTCGTCGTCTTACCGTTAGTGCCCGTAATGCCAATAACAGGAATTTTGAAGGACTTGCGATGGATACGGGCAAGTTGTTGCAGAACGCTCAAAACATTATCGACCAAAACTGTCTGCTCGTCCCTCACGAAGGAGGCATCATCCACAATGGCATAAGCGCATCCCGACCTTAACGCTTGTGCAGCAAAGCTGTTGCCGTCGAAATTATAACCCCTCAATGCAAAAAACAGTGAGCCGGGCAGGCAGTTTCTGCTGTCGGTCGTGACTGCCGGATGTTTCAGAAATAATGAATAAAGTTCTGTAATAGTCATCTGTTCGTTCATTCTTATTAAGCGCAAAAGTAAAGATTTTTGAGTACAATTAAAAATATTGCCGCTCATTTGTTTATTTATTGTAACTTTGCAGCGTAAAAATTTTAATATAGGAGGTCTTAAGGTTAAAATAGGATGAAGAATAAGTCGCTGAATATAAAAGGAAAGTTGTTGTCATTGGAGAAACCGGTTGTGATGGGTATTCTGAATGTTACGCCGGATTCGTTTTTTACGGGAAGCCGCATGCAGCATGAAGCCGCTGTGACCGGACGTATCGAAGCGATTATTTCCGAAGGTGGCGCTATCGTTGACATCGGCGGCTACTCATCCCGTCCGGGAGCGGATGATGTGACACCAGAAGAAGAGTGGAGCAGATTGGAACCGGCTTTTAAGATAATGGCAAGAAATTTCCCTAAGACACCGACGTCGGTTGATACTTTCAGGGCTGAAATCGCTAAACGGGCCGTGACGGAGTATGGCGCTGCTATCATCAATGATATTTCCGGCGGCATGGACGAAAGCATGTTTGCAAGGGTTGCGGAATTAAATGTACCCTATGTTTTGACGCATTTTCACGGAACGCCTTTTCACCTTTCCCACCCTATCGCGTTTCATCCTGAAGATGAAAAGAAGCAACTACTACAGGAAGAGGTGGTGATGTATTTTGCGGAGAAATTGCAGATATTGAGGCGCTTGGGCGTCAACGATGTAATTTTGGACCCGGGTTTTGGATTTGGCAAGACTTTGGAGCAAAATTATGAATTGATACGTTGCCTGAAGAATTTTTCTATCTTTTTCGACTGTCCGTTGTTAGTCGGAATATCTCGGAAAAGTATGATATATAATCTGTTAGATTCCACTGCGGATGACAGTCTGAACGGGACAACCGTCCTGAATGTCTATTCGCTGCTGAACGGGGCGGATATACTGCGCGTGCATGATGTAAAGGCTGCTGTTGAGGCTGTTAAACTAATTGATAAAATAAAAAATTAAGTATATGTTTATTTCATTTGGAGTAAAAGATGCGATTGATATATTTTTGGTAGCATTTTTAATGTATCAGATTTACAAACTGATGCGTAGTTCGGGTACGCTTGCCGTTTTTAGCGGCATCGTTTCCGTAATAATAGTCTGGTTACTTGTTTATGAAGTGCTTGAAATGCGTCTTATCGGAGGGATTTTGGATAAATTTATCAGCGTCGGATTTATAGTTCTTGTAATCCTGTTCCAGGACGATATTCGCCGGTTTTTAGTTGCATTGGGTTCAAACAGAGGGTGGCGGTTTCTTTACGGTTTCTTTAAAAAGAAGAATGACAGCTCCGAAGAGCAGAAGTGTATTGCGTCGGTAGCGCTCGCTTGTATGAATCTGACTAAACGGAAAAGTGGCGCGTTGATTGTCATAAAACGCGAAATGGACCTGTCCTCGTATATTCAGACGGGCGAAAAGTTTCGTGCGGAGGTGAATGCCCGGCTGATAGAAAATATTTTTTTTAAAAACAGTCCGCTCCACGACGGCGCCATCATTATTCAGGACAATGAAATAAAAGCGGCGGAATGTATTTTACCTATTGCACATCATGTAGTTATTCCGAAAGAGATGGGTCTGCGCCACCGTTCAGGCCTCGGCATGTCAATCGAAACGGATGCGTTGATCATTATCGTATCCGAGGAAAGAGGGTCAATTACCGTTGCACATAACGGGAAATTAAGTATTGATATTTCGGCGGAAGATTTACAGCAGATACTCTCAGGCGAAAAGACTATTTAATAAATCAGTTTCTTATCTCATCATAAAACATTGATTTTGAATAAATAAGATGCTTTTTTGACAGGAAAACAAACAAGTAGTCCTGTTATCTAAAACTTAAAAAATATTAAAGTTACGAAAAATGTTGAAAAAAAACCCAAATTGCAATGTCGACTTTGCAATTAAATGACTAATTTTGCAGCGCAAAAAGAGAAATTTTTAATCAATTTATATTTTAAATTAACAATTAATGAACTTGATAGATGAAATTATTGCGCGTGCAAAACTTGATAAACAGCGCATTGTACTTCCGGAAGGAACGGAAGAACGTACCTTGACAGCCGCCGACCGTTTGATCAATGACGGTGTGGTTGACGTCATTCTGCTTGGAAACCCCGATGAGATTTATTCGTTAGCAGGAAGAATCGGCCTAACAAACATCGGCAAAGCTACTATTATTAATCCGGTAAATCATCCCAAAAAACAGGATTATACCGAATTGTTGCTTCAATTACGTCGCTCCAAGGGTCTGACACCCGAAAAAGCGGCTTTTTTAGTCGAAGACCCCTTGTATTTTGCCTGCCTGATGATGAAAGCCGGCGATGCCGACGGCGAAGTGGCCGGAGCGTTGAATACGACCGGCAATGTGCTCCGTCCGGCGTTGCAAATAATTAAGACTACACCCGGTATTACTTGTGTTTCAGGCGCTTTTTTGATGTTTACGAACAACAGCGCTTTTGGAGAAGACGGAGTTCTCGTGTTTGCAGATTGCGCCGTAAAACCGGAGCCGACCGCCTCTGAATTGGGGCAGATTGCTGTTTCGACAGCGCAGACGGCGCGTTCATTGCTTGGTGTCGAGCCTCGTATAGCTATGCTGAGCTTTTCGACTAAGGGGAGCGCTTCGCATGAATCAATAGATAAAATAGTAGAAGCAACCAAGTTAGCGAAAGAGATGGAGCCTGATTTGATGATTGATGGTGAACTGCAGGCCGATGCGGCTATCGTCGAAAAAGTAGCTGTAAAGAAAGCGCCCGGCAGTCCGGTCGCCGGTAAGGCGAATGTGCTTGTCTTCCCCTCTGTTGAGGTCGGGAATATTTGTTATAAATTAGTAGAACGAATTGCCGGCATAGAGGCTATCGGACCTATCCTGCAAGGGATGGCGGCTCCGGTGAATGACCTGTCGCGCGGTTGCTCGGTCGACGATATATATAAATTGGTAATAATAACTGCAAATCAAGCGATTGCATTAAAAAAAAATAAATAATTTAAGGTGTATAAAAAGTAAATTTGTATGAAGACATTGGTTTTAAATTGTGGTAGCAGTTCCATAAAATATAAGTTATTTGATATGGAACAAGGTAAAGTATTGGCGCAGGGTGGAATAGAAAAAATCGGATTCGAGGATTCTTTTCTTAATTTTAAATTGAATGGAGATAAGAAGATCGTTGAGAAATCGATTCCAACCCATGACGAGGGTATTGCATTTATATTCAGTATCCTGATGGATGATGAGTATGGATGTATCAAGAGTTTTAATGAGATTGGCGCGGTAGGACACCGGATTGTTCACGGCGGAGATAAATTCGCCGCAAGCGCGCTTATCACGCAGGAAGTGATAGATAAATTAGTTGAATGTGAGGTTTTCGCTCCCTTGCATAATCCGGCCAATGTGGCAGGAATCAAAGCAGTACAAAAAATATTGCCGGATACGCCTCAGATAGGCGTTTTTGATACTTCCTTTCATCAGACGATGCCCGATTACGCCTATTTTTATGCGTTACCGTATCATATTTATGAGAAGTACGGGGTGCGTCGGTACGGTTTTCATGGCACAAGTCACCGCTATGTCTCGCAACGAGCCTGTGAAATATTAGGCGTTCCTTACGAGAAACAACGCATCATTACAGCGCATATCGGCAATGGCGGTTCTATCACCGCTATCAAAAACGGAAAATCAGTCGATACCTCGATGGGTATGACGCCTTCAGAAGGATTGATTATGGGTACACGTTGCGGCGATATTGACCCCGGCGCTTTACCGTTTATCATGCGTAAAGAAAATTTAGATTCTATCAGTTTATGTACCTATCTCAATAAAAAATGCGGGGTCGCCGGTTTCACGGAAATCTCGTCCGATATGCGTGATATCGAAAAAGCCATGAGTGAGGGGAATCAACGCGCTATTCAAATTCTTAACATGTATAACTACCGTATTAAAAAATATATCGGCTCGTATGCCGCCGTATTAAATGGAGTTGATATTCTGGTGTTTACCGGAGGAGTAGGTGAAAACCAATGGACAGCCCGCGAAGCTGTTTGCCGCGATATGGAATATATGGGCCTTATTTTTGATGAAGAAAAAAACAAAAATGTGCAGGGACGTGAAATCATTCTAAGCAAACCCGAAAGTAAGGTGACGGTGATGGTAGTTCCGACGGACGAAGAATATATGATTGCTTCCGATACAATAGAATTATTAAAGAAGCTGTAATAAATACTGGGTATGCGGACGTCCCGTCCGCATACCCAGTATGACGGGAAACAAAACTCGCAATGATGATACCTTCTAAACAATTGATAAAAAAGGTGTAACAATTATTTTAAAAAAAAATCATAAAAAATGCCATAAAAAACTTGTTTTTATAAAATATTATTATGTATCTTTGCCGGAAATTGAAATGCTTATAAATATGTATTCATTATAAAGGCTGATTATGAAGAAAGCGTCTATACCGGTTCGAGTTTTCCGTTTTTATTTAGAGGGGTTCAGGTCGATGGACTTGGGGAGGACACTTTGGTTGATAATCTTAGTGAAATTGTTTATCATGTTTGTAGTCCTTAGACTTTTCTTTTTCCCGCGTTTCCTGAATCGGTTTGATACGACGGCTGAAAAGGAGAGTTATATTTCCAAAGAGTTGGTTGATAGAGCATTAAATCCTTAAAAATAAATAGTTATGATTGAAAATCTGGATTCTTCTTTAGTTGACTGGTCGCGGGCACAATTCGCCATGACGGCCATCTACCACTGGTTGTTTGTCCCGCTCACCTTAGGGTTGGGACTGATTATGTCGGTAATGGAAACAATCTATTACAAGACAGGGAATGTATTTTGGAAAGAGACCGCCAAGTTCTGGATGAAACTGTTCGGCATTAACTTTGCAATAGGTGTTGCTACCGGTCTGATTCTCGAATTTGAATTTGGCACTAACTGGTCGAATTACAGTTGGTTTGTAGGCGACATCTTCGGCGCCCCGTTGGCAATCGAAGGGGTTATCGCCTTCTTTATGGAAGCGACTTTTATCGCCGTGATGTTTTTCGGATGGAACAAGGTAAGTAAGGGCGCGCACCTGAGTGCGACGTGGCTCACCTTTCTGGGCGCATCGATTTCAGCGATATGGATTTTAGTCGCCAATGCGTGGATGCAGTATCCTGTAGGGATGAAATTCAATCCCGATAAGGTGCGCAATGAGATGGTTGACTTTATGGCTGTTGCACTTTCGCCATTTGCCGTCCAAAAGTTTCTTCATACAATGTTGTCGGGTCTGATGCTTGGCGGTTCGTTTGTCATTGGCGTTAGCGGCTGGTTCCTGTTGAAAGGCAGACATGCCAAATTTGCATTGGCAAGTTTTAAAATCGGCGCAATAACAGGTTTAGTGGCGGCGCTTTTGCTTTTTGTCACTGGCGACCGTTCGTCGATGAATGTAGCCAAATATCAACCGATGAAATTAGCCGCCATGGAAGGGCTTTTCAATGGTCACAACGGGGAAGAGCTTGTTGGTTTCGGCGTCCTGAAACCCGGTGTGACAAATGTAACAAACAACGACGATGCATTTTATTTCAAATTACCGTTTCCCAAAATGCTTTCATGGCTGGCTACAGGCAATCCTAACGCCTTTGTGCCGGGTATTAATGACATCATCAAAGGAGGCTATCAAACCGAAAACGGCGTCGCCTTGCCCGCAAGCGAGAAAATAAGTCGCGGCAAAGCGTCCATTCAGGCGTTATCCGACTATCGGACTGCGGTAGATGAAAAGGATATGGCAAGAGCAGCGACAGCGCGGGCGGCAATGGAAAGGGATTTTAAATATTTCGGTTACGGATACCTGAAAAGTCCTTCAGAACTTATTCCGCCTGTCGGGTTGACTTTCTATTCATTCCACCTGATGGTTATCTTAGGCGGTTATTTTCTCCTGTTGTTTATCGTAGTTTGCTGGTTCGTATGGAAAAATAAACTGACAAATAACCGCTGGCTTCTTTGGGTTTCTTTGTTCTCGATACCGTTAGCCTACTTAGCAGGCCAGGCAGGCTGGATAGTGGCCGAAGTAGGACGCCAGCCATGGGCGATACAGGATATATTACCTGTTACAGCGGCCATTTCAAAATTACCGGCTGCATCGGTGCAACTAACTTTCTTCCTGTTCCTGATTTTGTTCGCTATCCTGCTTGTAGCGGAAATAAGGATTATGGTTAAAGCGATTCAAAAAGGACCATCTCCGGAGGTAGATAATTGATAATCAAACTATTAAAATAGAATAAAATGGAAAACTATATATTTTTACAGCATTACTGGTGGTTTTTGATATCACTGTTAGGCGGACTGTTGGTGTTGTTGCTCTTTGTACAGGGCGGGCAGTCCTTACTGTTCTCTCTCGGCAATACGGAAGAGCAGCAAAAGATGCTAATCAATTCAACGGGACGCAAGTGGGAGTTTACATTTACGACGCTTGTCACTTTCGGAGGCGCCTTTTTCGCCTCTTTCCCGTTGTTCTATTCGACCAGCTTCGGGGGCGCATACTGGGTATGGCTGCTGATACTGTTATGTTTTGTTCTTCAGGCCGTTTCGTACGAGTTCCAGTCGAAAAAAGGAAACTTGCTCGGCAAGCGAACATACCAGATATTCTTAGTTATAAACGGTGTGCTGGGACCTGTTTTAATAGGAACAGCCGTCGGCACTTTCTTTAATGGAGCGGAATTTACAGTCAACAAAGCGCAGCTGACCAATATCGGAATGCCCGTTATCTCTACCTGGGCGAATCCGTTACACGGTTTGGAAGCGGCTTTTGTGATTTGGAATGTATGTCTGGGGTTAGCCGTATTTTTCCTGTCGCGTGTATTGGCTATCCTCTATTTTATCAATAATATAAATGATAAGGTGCTGCTTGAACGTTTCCGGAATCGCCTTCCGCTACAAGCCGGTTTATTCCTTGTATTTTTCCTTACCTTTATGGTGAAGTTATTACTTTCGGAAGGTTTTGCCGTCGATTCTATTAACGGGCAGGTCTTCATGGAAAAATATAAATATTTCAATAATCTCATCGAGGTACCCGTCATTTTGGCTATTATGCTGACAGGCGTTGTCCTCGTATTGTTTGGAATAGCGAAACCATTGTTTACTAAAAGTAAGAAAGGGATATGGTTCGCAGGCGTCGGCACAGTACTGACCGTTTTAGCGCTGCTACTTTGCGCCGGCTGGAATAATACAGCCTATTACCCCTCTGTGGTTGATTTGCAAAGTTCGCTAACCTTGTCGAACAGTTGTTCCAGCCCGTTTACATTGAAGGTAATGACCTACGTCTCGTTATTTATTCCTTTTGTGCTGGTCTACATCTTCTACGCATGGCGTTCCATCGACATGCACAAAATCACAAAGAAGGAAATTGAAACCGACGAACACACCTATTGATTTTTATGTCATGGGGACGGAGGAATTGACATTATGTCAATTCCTCCGTCCCCATGACATAGATTACTGCCCTGTCGCCTGCCTGTATTTGCTTAGCTTCATCAGGTAGCCTGTTGCCGCTTCGGTATATTGGTCGCGGGCTAATTGAAGGGAGTTTTGGGCGTCTAAAAGGTCGGTAAGCAAGCCGGTGCCTGCATGGTAGTAATCGTTGTTGAGGCGGACATTTTCAAGTGCGGTGGCAATACTTCGTTGGGCTAATAACATTTGCGTGTGGGCTTCTTCCAATTCATTCCACAGTTGTTGCATCTGTATGAGCAACAACTCTTCGGCGTTACGCTTGTCGTTTTCGGCGATTTGTATTTGCAGTTTTTGCCTTTTGATAGCGTGCGAGCCGCCCCACCAGTTGGTAATGGGTACGGAGACAGTGCCAAAGAGCATGCCGAAATCACTTTTTATGGGCATCTGACCCCCTTTGTCGAAGTTCAGGTAGTTCCAACCCACGCCGACAGCTGCTGTCGGCAGGTTTTCTCCTATTTTCATCTTTACCTGCATTTTTCCGGCCTCAATACTCTTGTTTAATAGTTGATATTCTGTGCGTTGCAACAAAGCCGACCGATGGTCGACACGAACTTGAAGGGGGGAGGGGAAGTTGGCGCCGATGGTTTTACCTTCCTCAAAAACTTGGGCAGACGGACTTTGTTCCTCGCCATGATGGGCGGATTCAAAACCTTCTACGGGCATTTTAATCCCGAAGTTTTCGGCCGGTACGCCTACGAATTGGGCCAAAACCATTTTCATCAACAGTAACCCGTTGGTTACTTTCAGTTTGTTACTTTCCAATTCATTCTGCTTCAACTCCACTTTCAGCAAATCGTTGCGGTTGATGATACCGGCTTCGACGGCGTTTTTAACGTCCGTGTAAGCGCGATTGAGCAGGTTTTCGGCTTCTGCGATAGTTCTTACTTTTTCTTCTAAGGCTATTATCTGCCAATAATAATGTTCTACTGTGAGGAGCAGTTCGTCGTCGCTTAATGTTTTTTGCAGTTCTGCCACTTCGACGCCAAGTTTAGCTAATCGGTTGCCGTTGATGATTTGTCCGCCAGTAAAGACAGGTTGGGTAACGGTGACGACGCCTATGATACCTTTTTCAAGCATTTCAATCTTTTGAGCCTCGATGTTAAAGGCAGAAGGATCTAACGGCGCACCCTGCTCCATCATCCATATCATGGCAGGGGTTAGCGCCTCCATGATAGGTTGCATTGAGGCGGACATATCCATCTCTACTGACATCATCGGTTTTGTCGTTTTAAAACCTAACCCGATAGCGTTCACCGAAGGGAAATATTTTGTGAAGGCTTCTTTTTTTAACTGCCCGGCCGCTTCTATGGCAAGTTGGCTGTTCAGGACTTTACTGTTGTTTTTCAATACCAGTTCCTTACATTTTTCCAATGTGAATATTTCCTGTGCATGCACCGGGAGACTTAACATGCACACCGTTAAGATGAACGTTATGCTTAAAATGCCCGCATTGAGATTACTTTGTCTCTCGTTATTAATCATTAACCATTTATCATTAATCATTGTCATATATCGTTAAAAAATTGAAAACGTTCCTTAGTGTTTAAAAATTTAAAAAATGTGTCGCTTTACGAAGTGAAGCAATTATCTTACGGTCTTACAGTCTGAAAACTGAAAACTGAAAACTGAAAACTACTCCCTAAATATCAACCAATAAGCCACAGGCAGTGTTGTGACGACGAAAATCATCGAAATCAGCGTTCCGAAACAAATGACCGTTCCTACGGGCATCCATAACAGGTCTCTACTGATAATCATCGGTAATACGCCCATAGAAGCGGCTGCCGATGTAAGGAATATGGGGCGCATACGTCGTTTGCCAGCCTCGATAGCGGCCTCACGAACAGGCATGTTTTGTTCGTTTCGAAGTTTATCCGCATAATCAAACATGATGATACCGTTACGTACAACAATACCTACCAGGCTGACTATGGCCAGCATGGATGTGACGCTGACATCAAGACCCAATATCCACGTGCCGAAGGCGGCGCCAAACAATGTGAGCGCTGCCGATGAGAAGACTAACAGCGCCATATTGAGCCTGCCGAAATGGAATACGAGTATCAGAAATATGATAAAGATGGCGATAATCACTGATTTAACCAAGTCGGGGACGATCTCATTGTTCTGTTCTTCTTCGCCGCCGTATACGATCTCGATACCTGCGGGTAGCGAAGGGATGATTTCAGCGTTGATGTATTGCTTTACATTCTTCAGCGCTTTGTTGGCATTGGCCTCCCATTTGAGGTCGGCCAGCACGCTTATGGAGCGGACACCGTTGCGGCGGACGATTTTACCCTCCGTCCAGTCGGGCGTCACATCGGCTACCTGCCGGAGCGGGACACTCACGCCGGGGATGAGACCCGTAACATGCACATCGCCGATACTGTTGAACCCCCGTTCTTTATGCTCCGGTTTGAGTACCACCGGAAGCGGATAATCGCCCTCCCACAGCGTACTGACAGACATCCCGCCGTAGTTGGACGACAGGTATAGCGATACCATCGTCCTGTTGATTCCGAGCCGTCCCGCTTCTGTGGGGTTTAGCTCCACGCGCGCCGCCGGTTGCATCTCCTCAAAATTGGTGCGTACATACAGACATTCGTCCAAGTTATTGATATAGGCGACTAATTTATCCGCCTGTTCTTTGATCTCCTGTATGTTATCGCCCGAAAAACGGACTTCTAACGGCGCATCCACCGCGAGGAAGTCTAATTGCCTGAATTTCACGTAGGCGTTCGGAAAATAAAGCGTATACCGGTCGGTGTAATCGGCAAGCATGGCTTCCGTGTCTTTCGCCGACGGGGTGTTGACAATGAACTGAGCATAAGCCGTAGAGGGCATTTTGGGTGCATACACGAGGTGAAAACGGGGTGAACTTACACCGACAAACTTCGTAATGGATTTTACCCTTGCGTCGCGACGCAGAATGTTTTCCATGCTGTCACTTACCGCAGCGGTCTCTTCGAGCGGGCTACCCTGTGGCAGGTTGATTTCGACTGCAAACTGGTTGCGTTCCACCACAGGCATCATGCGTTGCGGAAATGTTGTGAACAGGATTATAGCTGCGGCCACCGAAGCTAACGTGATGAATATCGTTGTTTTTGGATAGCGGAAGGAGGTTGCCAACAGCCGGTTATAACCGCCTTGCAGGTGGTCGAGGATGGATTTTCGCTCTTTCATGCCTTTTTGCGCCCGTTCGCGGTTAGAGGCAAGCAAACCTTTGCGTATCAGTAAGTATTGAAGGCTGGGGATGACTAATATGGCTACTAATAGCGATATAACTAATGTGATAGTTACCGCCCACGGGAAATGTTCGAGGAAGTCGAACACCATTCCTTTCATGACAAAAAGGAACGGGAAAAAGGTGATACTGATAGCCAGCGTAGCCGAGATGATGGCTTTCAGATATTCCCTGGCGCTCTCTATGGAGGCCTCCCGGCGTGGCGTACCACGGTCTAACCGGTCGATATAACTGTCCACGATCACCACCGAGTTGTCTACAATCATCCCCAATACCACAATTAAAGCCGCCAATGTTATCAGGTTGAGCGGAATACCTGTCAAATACATGACAGTCAGCGAAATGAAAATACTGATAGGGATGGACATCGCCGCTACAGCCGCTACGCGCAGGGGCAAAAGCAACATCGTAACCAAGATGACGGCGATGATAGCCATCAGCAATTCTTTCAGGAAGTTGTTGATGGAATGGGCTACTACCTGCGGTTGGTCGGCGATGCGGTACAAACCGACGCTTTCGGGCAACTCTTCCTGAAACGTTTTCAATATCTTGTCTACCTCTTTTCCGAAAAAAACAACATTCTCGGTAGGCTTCACTTCGAGCGAGAGCAGGACGCACCGTTTCCCATTGTTGGTGATGTAACTATCCGCTTCCGGATATTCGCGTACTACACGCCCGATGTCCCTCACGCGGAGGATATTGCCGAACGGGTCGGAATACACTATCTGTTCATCTATTTCCTTTTCGGTGGCATACGCATCTGCAATGTAGATGGGCGCGTTTATTTGTGAATTTTCAATTCTGCCGCTCCCTGTGGTGAACCCCTGTGTGAACAAATTCATCATCATCACATTGGAGCCAACCCCGTAGGCGCTTATTTTATCATGGTCTAAATAAATAGAAATCTGTTCTTTCAGCGACCCGTGGCGGTTGAGGTTGGATGCCGACGGCAACTGGCGCAGGCGGTCTTCGAGCGTCTCAATGTAACCTTCCATTTCGCGGTAGGTCTTATCGTCCGATTCCATGGCGATAAGCAGCGAGGCCACATCGCCGAAGTTATCGTTTGCAACCACAGCCAGCACGCCCGACGGCAATTCCGATTTAAAGAGTGTCAGTGAATGTTTGATTTTCGACCATGCGACGTCCTTGTCCTTCACCTCGTCGGCCAACTCTACATAGATAATGGCCATGCCGTTACGCGAGTGCGAGTAGGTCTTTTTGCGTTTCACTTCGGGGAACGTGAGCAGATAGCGTTCGAGCGGACGTGTCAATTGCTCTTCTACCATTTTCGAGGTGGCGCCCGGATAGACGCCCACAACTATGCCCTGTCGGATTACGAAAGCGGGATATTCCTGCCGTGGCATCACTATCAGCGCATACACGCCTGCAATCATCAGCAACGCCACCACTAACAGCATGATTTGCCGGTGGCGCATCGCATATTCTATGATTCCTGTTTTCATAAGAAAAAATAACTGAATAACTGAATAATTGAATAACTGAAAAAGTTTTTTAGTGACAGTTGTCAATGGACAGAAAAAAACTGAAAACTGAAAACTGAAAACTGAAAACTAAAATGTAACTTTCATACCTTCGCTCACTTTGTTATAGCCTTCTGTGATCAGTCGTTCTTCGCCGGTGAGGCCGTTTATGACGGTTATCCCGTAATTGGTCAATGCTCCGGTCGTAATGAAACGGCGTTTGGCGAAATAAACAACCCCTGACTCCTCTAATGGCGGGGAATTACCATCTGCTATCCATACGAAGCGTCGGCCATCAGGTGAAATCTGCACCGATTTGTTTGGGATAATGATAGCCTGCTCCGCGTCTTCCTGCATAAGTAAAACCTTGCACACCATGCCGGGCATCAGTTCCGACTCGGGATTTTTCAACCTTATATTTATATTATATGTACGCGAGACGGGATTAGCTTCCACGCCTTTTTTATGGACAATGCCCCGGTATTCCCTATTTCCAAGCGCAGGAACCGTTACTGTAGCGGTTTGTCCTGTGGAGATTGCGCTGATTTCATTTTCAGGGACAGGTATTTTCACATCAATTTCATCAATAGAAACTAACTTGAACAATGAAACGCCCGGCAGTATGTTGGCGCCTTCTTCGACGGAACGTCTTGCGATAACCCCTGCAAAGGGTGCATACAATTTGGCGTCTTCCAGATTCTTACGCGCGATACCTTCCATCGCTTTGGCTTTTTCCAAGCCAGTCTCCACTTCTACAAATTGAAGGTCGGTCACACTGCCCTTGTCGTGCAGCGATTTGAGGCGGTCGTAGGCGTCCTGTGCCTGTCTCAGTGTGGAGTTAGCGACATCATAAGCGTTTTGTGCCGTTCCGTTGCTTAATTCGGCAAGCAACTGTCCCTTGCTAACCCGCTGCCCTTCGGATACCGCAACCCGTTCGACTGTGCCTGTCAGCGCAAAACTCAACGATAGGGCATACGATTCTTCGGCTGTGCCAATGTAATTGCGTCCGGTCATCGTTTCCAAACCGTTCACAACCATTGTTTTAACGGGTATCACTCTTTCGATTTTTGTAGATTCAGTGCGTCCCGTGCAGCCCGTAACAAGGGTCATAACCCATGTTACAAGACAAAAAAAGGAATATAATCTGTACATATACGTAAAATTAAGGATAGTTTGAGACGACAAAAGTAGGGTGATACCTGAATATAAAAAAGGCCAAAAAGCATGTAAACTTGTCCCAAATGACGGTTTTTGAAAAAAGATTCAAGAGAAATAATTATTTTTGTGGTTTCTATTAGTTTAGACCGTAAGAAATTCTAATTACACCCAAGCAATAATGAAAATTTACCCATTAATCATTAATCATTAATCATTAATCATTTTTTTCCTATGAAAAATAAAACATCAGGGATAGACCTTTTTCAATTGAGGGAAAATCTTCCGCAAGATGCTATCGGCGACGATATAATCCTGTTGAATGACATCAGCATGGTGCCTCTTTTCGATTATCCTACCAAGATTGATTTTGCAGTAGGTTGTATATGTCTGAAAGGCCGTATCGACGGAACGATTAATTTGAAACCCATCTCTTTTTCAGAAAATGACGTCGCCTTTGTTCTGCCCGGTCAGATTTTGCAATATACGTATGTTAGCGATGATTTTTCAGGATTACTGCTTGTCCTTTCCGAACGTTTTACTAACAATTTGGAAATGAGTATCAGGGATTCAGTATCTGTTTTGCTGTACCTGAAAGAAAATCCGGTGATACACCTTGCGCACGACGAAATTGAAACCCTGTTGACATATTACGATATCCTGATACGTACAATGCGTATGCCCCATAACACCCATCGATTGGATATTATACGCTTATTGATTCAGGCAATGTTTTATATTATCAACGATTTCAGGCAGTTACGCGAAAAAAGCAATCTTCTGAAATCAAAAAGTGAATGGTTGTTCGATGCTTTTTACAATTTGGTATTGACAAATTACAAAGTGTCGCGTAAGACCACGTTTTATGCCGAAAAACTATGCCTCACCCCCAAATATCTGTCGGCTGTCATCAAGGAAACAACAGGGAAAACAGTCTCCGATTGGATAAGCGAGTATGTGATACTCGAAGCAAAATCACTCCTCAAAACCTCCAACCTGTCTATCCAGCAAATCAGCGACGAACTGAACTTCGCCAATCAGTCGTTTTTCGGGAAATTCTTCAAGCGGATAACGGGACTGTCGCCGAAGGAATATAAGGAGAAGGGGTGAAAATTTTCTAATTTTTTAAAGCTAATAATTGTTCCAGTTCTGCAATTTTTTTCGTTTGGGCGTCATAATCGCTTTGAAGGGTTGCAACTTTATTGTTTGCTTCGGCCACTTTATTTTCCGCTTCGGTCACTTTATTGTTTGCTTCGGCCACTTTATTTTCCGCTTCGGCCACTTTATTTTCCGCTTCGGCCACTTTATTTTCCGCTTCGGTCACTTTTTTTTCCGCTTCGGCCACTTTTTTTTCCGCTTTTTTTTCCGCTTTTTTTTCCGCTTTAGCGACTTTTTCGTCCGCTTCTTTTTTTACTTCTTCCACCTGCCGTTCCAGGTCTCTAATCTCGTTTATGATGTCGTCCTCCAATTCCATCTCACGCCTCTTTTTGGGGTCTTCCATCGCTTTGCGCAAACGACGAATAATCTCACGATACGCTTCCGGGAAAGATTCATCATCGACGTCCAAGATATGCCGATGGTTAGTCATGGCGCTCTGGTCGAACACCGACAGTACCTGCTCTAGCATGTTACGACGTCGTTTCTTGAGTTCGTTTATCTGTACAATCCACGAACGATGATGCAACCCTGTTACAAAATCGCCGGAGGCGGGAAATTCTTCGCCATTGTAGGCGTCCTCTACCTTAT
>Ga0099364_10005049_pt1 | contig 19743 bp, 15 predicted proteins | sample TergutTh196P3_FD_73070 | JGI IMG/M metagenome (GOLD analysis project Ga0099364, IMG submission 73070) | Microcerotermes parvus P3 segment gut microbial communities from Pointe-Noire, Republic of the Congo - Th196 P3 | ecosystem: Host-associated > Arthropoda: Insects > Digestive system > Gut ... | reverse complement strand
AACTGTGTGCTGCGGCAGAGGGGCTGCTGCGGTAAGATTCGTCGATTTCACGCCATAAGGAGACTTTCACTATGACCGGGAACACTATGCTTGGGAAAATGTTAAACTGGGGGGGGGGGGGCAAATTAGGAAAGGATGGCTGCCATGCCGGAAGAGGTGCTTTTACCCTCGTCGAACTCCTCGTCGTCATCGCGATCATCGGCATGCTGGTCGCTCTGTTGCTGCCCGCCGTTCAGGCGGCTCGCGAAGCCGCAAGAAGAATGCAGTGCACCAATAACATCCGGCAACTTGCCATTGCCGTTCATAATTTTCATGACTCTCACAACCGCTTCCCGGCGTTTTCCGGCGATGCTATCGTCCAGGCAAAACGTTTTAACACGGCTAGTTTTTTGGTCTTGCTCCTCCCCTATTTCGAGCAGGGTGCTATTTACGAGAGCATTCCTGAAGATCAGGAAACGTTTCGAACCGTCAAAGTAACTGTTTCGTCCCTTTTATGCCCGACGGATCCGAATTCGCGAGCACGGGGGGATAATCCGACTTGGACAAATTATCGCGGTTGTCTCGGTGATTTGTTGGTTGCCCGTGACCATCGCAACCCCCGTGGATGGTTATCCACGGGGACGCTTCCCGCTGACCGGCAGGATAGCAAAACGATGGCGAGTATTTCTGATGGAACCAGTAATTCGATCATGTTGATTGAGGGACTTGTCCACGATTCTTCGGCGCAACATACGAACCAGGGTACATCAAGCCCCAGCGGCGGAGATTACCGCATGCGGATAGCAACCGGCCTACCTGCCTATTACAATCAGGTGCCCAACCGTTGTCTCGCTTTGAAAGGTCCGAGTTTCCGATTCTCGGATCCCGCCCAACCAACATTGAACAGCCGGGATGACGATGGGCATGGGCATAATCTGGGGCAACGGGCGTGGCAGGATTTTCATCATACCACGGGAATTCATGCGTTGATGCCGCCGAATAGTCCCAGTTGTCATGATAATTGGAGATACTCGTGGATCAGTGCCAGCAGTATGCATCCGGGCGGAGTCAATGTCGTGCTGCTTGATAGTGCCGCCCGTTTCGTTCCTGAGACGATCAACACGCAAAATCTGGACAGAGCGGCTTATAACGGCGGCAGTTGGGATGCCTCATCGACCGTCCGCGATTCTGAAGGCAATGCGTTCAGTTACGGCGTGTGGGCAGACCTCGGCGCGATTAACAGCGGCAGAAGTGTGAGTTTTTGAGGATATAATAGAGTTGTTCGGAAACTGCCCTAATTGTCATTCCGGCGCAAGCCGGAATCCATAAAAACAGGGGGCACGTCCTTTGTCTGGATTCCGGCTTGTGCCAATAGTATCTACCAAGCAGGTAGGTTGCCGACCGCCGGGCGGCAACGTCGGCGATAGCCGACTAGGGGGCGAGTTCGGCAAAACAAGCGTTTCACGCCGCCAAGTGCGGAGTACCGCACGCAGCCGCCCGGCGGTCGGCTGCCTACCACGATACCACTGTATTTAAGGCACAGAAAACATGTGTAGATACTTATGGCTTGTGCCGGAATGACGGTTTCCGAACAAGTTAACTGAAAACGGTACGAAATTGTACTTTGCGGTTAAATTTTTAATTTTTTTTAACCGCAAAGTACGCAAGGTGCAATTGTGTGCCGTTTTCAGTATGATGATGATGATGTGAATGTTTGGTCAAGTTTCCCCCTTAATTTAGGAGTCGATATGAGAAAATTTTTGTGCGTGATTCTGTGTTGTTGCGGACTGCTGCTGTTGTCCGGTTGCGGACCGGATAATCCCTATGGAACTGTTGCCGTTACGGGAAAGATAACCGTGAACGGGGAGCCGATGGAAGGAATTACGGTAACATTTGTGCCGGATTCCCCGGAGGGTGTCTCTGCGTTCGGCAGGACGGATGCCGGGGGCAATTACCAACTGACCACCGGAGGTGCCCCTTTCGGAACCGGTGCGATACCCGGTACCTATTCGGTTACATTTTCAAAGGTGCAGGCAGCAGAGGGGCAGAGTTTGGCTGATTTTCAAGCCGGAAATGCGGCACCTTCACCGCCGTCAGGACCGCCTCAAGCCGTTCACCTCATTCCGCAAAAATACGACAGTCCCCGAACGGCTGGATTTGAGCCGGTTGAAGTGAAACAAGGAAGCCGAAACAATTTTGATTTTAACCTTGATGCGGACGGTTAAATCTTCTTTAACCGCAAAGACGCAAAGGTTGGTGCAAAGGGCGCAGAGAATGACGGGTATTTTGTTCCCGTTTGAAGTCTCTGTACAAGTCTCTGTGCAAGTCTCTGTACAAGTCTCTGTACAACGGAGAGCAGATACGTTACAATACTGGAATCCACCATTTTTATAGTGAGGTACACCATGAGAAATTCTTTTCTTCTCACCCTGTTGTCGGCGTTCTGCGCCGCATGTTGTTTCCACGCCGCTGTTACTGATGCGGCAGAACCGAAAAAGACTGTTGAAGTCATCGTACAGGCAAATAGTGAAGACGACGGCTATGAAGCCTACCGGGCGATGGACGGTAATGCCGCAACTATGTGGCATACGCAATGGCGGGGAACATCGGCAACGCCGCCGCATACTTTGGCTATCGACCTGACCGGTGAATATGAAATCAAAGGACTCGTCCTAACGCCGCGCGGGGATAATTTCAACGGCGTGATCCGCCGCTACGAAATGTTCATGAGCAGCGACTCAAAGCAGTCCGGCGAACCCATCCTCCGGGGAGAGTTTCCCAGAGAACAAACACCGCAAACTCTTCTCTTGGACGAGCCGGTGAAAGGACGGTATTTCACCATCAAGGTATTGAGCGGACATGGAGGGGCTTATGCTTCGCTGGCGGAACTGGAATTGCTCTGCGATACTGCGGTGTTCCGGGCGAAAAGAATCACTGCGCGGGAGTTGCAACTGCTCGCCATTAGAGAGGAATTAGGGGATTTTGATAACCCGGAACTGCTCGATGAGTACCTCCGGCTTGTCCGCGATATTAACCAGAAAGCCCGGTTCGATAGAATTGCGCACCAAACGTTTATGCCGGAGTCTTTAATCCTCGACACCGACCGCGATCCCGCAGACATTGCGTATCGCCGGACCGCCGCCTTGCTTGCCGACCTGCAAGGGATGCCCCATGCGCCTGACTTTAAGGAGCAGCAAGCCTTGCTTGACACGTTAAAGGAAAAAGCGGCTGCCGTTCCGGTGGAGCAATCGCAGGAACGCTTCAAGTTGTTCACACAGATTGCCGAACTGCGCCGGGAAATTGCTTTTGCCAATCCGCTCTTGAATTTCAATGAATTGCTCTTCGTCAAAAGGCACCGGGCAACGTTCAACCACATGTGCGACCAGTTTTATGGTGTTTACAGTCTGCCCGGCGGAGGGGTTTATATTTTGGAAAACCCGTTTGGCAAGGGAGGCGAAAGCCCGAATGTGCGTAATCTGCTTGCCGGCTCTGTTGTTCAGTCGGGTCGGCTTGAAGGACAAACGCTTTCCACCGGTTCGTTTCTGTCGCCGAACCTCTGTTATGATGCCCGTCGGCTTGCCTTTGCGTATGTCGAATGTACCGGCGATCAGGCACACCGTTTTCACACGGATGTCAGCCAAGGGCACTGGCATGAAGGTCGGGTTTTTAACATTTTCACGAGTAACATTGACGGCAGCGACTTGCGGCAAATCACCGACGGCACCTGGAACGATTTCGATCCCTGCTGGCTGCCCAATGGACGCATTGTCTTCATCAGTGAGCGGCGCGGCGGTTATCTGCGGTGCGGCAGAGAATGTCCGACCTATACACTGTTCGATATGAATCCCGACGGTTCGCTGATCCGCTGTTTGAGTTACCACGAAACCAATGAGTGGAATCCCAGCGTCACCAATGACGGACGTATCCTTTATACCCGTTGGGATTATCCCGACCGGCATGGGGTCACGGCACACCATCCCTGGATCACCACTTTGGATGGTCGTGATCCCCGGCAGGTTTACGGAAACTTTACCCCCCGGTCGATGCGGTCTGATATGGACCTGGGTGCCAGAGCCGTTCCCGATTCGCCGAAATTTGTGGCAACGGCAGCACCGCATCACGGTCAGATGTTCGGCTCGCTGATCATTATTGATCCCCGAATTCCTGACGACGACGCAATGGGTTCCGTCAAGCGGATCACGCCGGATGTGGACTTCCCTGAATCACAAGGAGGCGCGCAAGTTTATGGCACGCCTTATCCGCTTTCCGAAAAATACTATCTGGCGGTTGCCGATTTTTCGATGACTCCCAACATCGGATTCCAAAGTCAGAGTTATGTACGCGGCGATTACGGGATTTACCTTGTAGATGCTTTCGGCAACAAGGAACTGATTTATCGCGACCCTGAAATCGGGAGCGTGTCGCCGATGCCGGTCGCTGCGAGACCGATGCCGCCCATCGTGCCGCGAATGGTTTCCGATGCCATTGAGGAACAATCCTATCTGCGTCCGAACCGGGATACACTGCCCGCGCTGCCGCAAGCGGCTATTTCGGTGGTCAATGCGTATCAATCGCTTCGTCCCTTCCCGGAAAATACGAAGTTAAAGGAAATTCGCGTGATTCAATGGATTCCGATGTCGGTGCCTTCGGGCAGTCCGCCGCACGACATTGGTCGCCGCGAACCGACCAGTACCGACTCGGTCGTGCTTGCCCGGTATGTTCTCGGTACGGCTCCGATTGAAGAAGACGGCAGTGCCAATCTTATCGTTCCGCCGCGCCGTCCTTTGCAGTTGCAAGTTTTAGATGAAGACGGACTCGCCGTACAGTCGATGCGAGGTTCGATTTACCTGCACGACGGAGAAACGCTTTCTTGTCATGGCTGTCATGAACCGATCGGCTCTGCCCCGCTTCAAACGACCGCCATTCCGAGAGCATTTTTGCGTGAACCTTCGGTATTGAAACCTGCCCATCCTGATGCGAATCCGTTCAGTTATCCGAGATTGATTCAACCAATTTGGGACAAACACTGCGTTGCCTGTCATACCGAAGAGCGGGCAAAGGGAACGCCGGGAGTGCCGAACCTTGCGAAGGAGCCGATCACGAATAAGTGGTATGCTTCCTACAATGAACTGGTTCCAAACTACGGTTTTTACTCTTACGGCGAGGCACTACGGACAACTCCGGGAGCATTTGGTGCCAGGGCATCAAAGTTATATCCGCACTTGAAGGCGGGACACAAGGGGGTTGAATTGAGCCGGGAAGAGTTGGAGCGAATCGTACTGTGGCTGGACTGCGTTTCGGTCTTCTACGGTGTTTACGAAAAGGAAGGGGGAGAAGCCCAACTGCGCGGAGAGAAAGTCTATCCGACATTGGAGTAGCACCGCCTACCGGCAATAATCTGTTCCTTGCGTACTCCGCGCTGCCTTGCGTTCCTTGCGGTTAAAAAAAAGAGAATTTAACCGCAAGGAACACATCTTGTACCGTATCCAGCCTATTCCGGGCGGGGTGGGAAGAATTTGTACTGCACTGCCCGGCGGATTCTCTCAATTTTACGCGTTGTCCGCGAACAGAGACGATAGGGCAGTGAAATAAAATGCCGCAATGTCGCGGGATGAAACGCCGGATATTTCGGATCGCCGCCGATCGTCGAATTTTGACTCGCACGTTTATTCAACAAGATCGGAAACGGCTGCACCGTAACTTCCCGGATACCGATGGGCCAATCATAAAACAAAGCAACATCACAAGCCAGTTTGATGGGCAGCAGTTTTTTAATGATTGTTTTTGCCGCATACCGGTTAACAATTTTCGCACCAGTACCGGACGCGGTCTTCAAGTCGCAGCACAATTGATAACCGTGAGACAGAGACGCAAAATTGATGCCGCGTGTCGGCTTGATACCATTAAGCCGCAAAAGGTCCCAATGGTGGGCATACCGCATAGCATCCTCGATCACAGCCACAAGGTCTGGTTGGGGATACACGTCATCTTCGCATATTAAAGCGTGTTCATCATCTGTTTCCAGAAATGTTTCTAATGCCTTAATATGACTGAGCGCACACGCAACGACATTAGGCACCGCCTTTCTGCCGTAGTAGAAAAAATAACGCCACGGTGCAAAATGGGGGTAAGGCGGGTGTAAATTTTGCCCATCAATCGCCGGGACACGAATCACGTTCATGTTCGCGGAAGAAAAATAATCCGAGACTTCCTTCCAACGATCATGGGCTCGGTCCAAATTGATGATATAACAATCAAGTGTCATAGGGGGTTCGTCTGGTGCTTTGTCGGGATGAACGGGCGGGGACATCCATTCACCGGGATGCTCACACAGACTATACCGAATTTTGTTGCCGATTACAAGTCCTTTGTTTTCAGAGAACCTCTAAAAATACAATCTTCGCGTCCTTTGCACAACCTTTGCGCCCCTTGCGGTTAAAAAAAGAGGAGTTAACCGCAAAGCACATTTTCATCCCGCTTTACGGCATATCAAGGCAAAAAGCCGTTATTTTTGAGCCAGACTCGGCAGAGTTCCGACCACGTTTCCGTGCCGGCAGTCCCTTTTGCCAAACCCAAGCCATGTGCACCTTTCTGGAAAATGTGCAACTCCGACGGAATCTTATGCTTACGAAGTGCCAAATAAAACTCAACGCTGTTCTCCGCGGGAACTCCCGTGTCTTCGTCTGTGGTGAACTGAAACGTCGGCGGTGTTTTTTCGGTAACATGCTTCTCGGTAGAGTAAAACTCGATTAACTCCGGCGGCGGATTTTCGCCGATGAGATTACGCATGGAACCCCGGTGCGTTTGAGCGGCATCAAACAAGATGACCGGATAGCATAAAATCGAAAAGTCCGGTCGGCAACTCACCTTGTCGATTTCGTCCGCCGGATTTTCGTGATCTCTAAAATGGACAGTTGCCGTCGAAGCCAGGTGTCCGCCCGCCGAAAAGCCCAGTACACCGATTTTTTCCGGGTCAATGTTCCACTCCTTTGCATGGGCACGCACCATACGGATCGCCCGCTGTACATCGAGCATGGGATTGGGATGCCCGTAACCTTTGTTACGGTGCCGGTAATCAAGCACTGCTGCCGTGACACCGAAGGAATTGAACCATTCGGCAATCTGTTTTCCTTCGTGGTCCATGGCAAGAAAACCATAACCTCCGCCGGGACACACCACCACCGCCGTACCGACCGATTTATCGGCATCAGGAAGCCAGACTGTTATTTTGGGCTTATCTTTTTCTTCGGTGCCCAGAGCATTGGGAACATTTTGTTCCCAAAGATAGAGGTCCATCGGTTCGGCGGCTTGTACACACACGGCTCCCATAAGCAATGGGAGCGGGAACAGTAAGAGGGGAAATACTCGTAGTAGATTCATGATAATGGCAATAAATGGCGATTGGTGAAAAAATATGGGCAAAAAAACACGCCGGTTCATTATACCAAAATTAGTCGATGAGAGACAAGTCCGTGAATCAAAAGAAAGGAGGTGATTGCCGGCGGAATGTGCCAATAGTATCTGCACAAGTTTTGCGTGCAGGTAGGATGCCGACCGCCGGACGGCATCGGCGGACGGTCAATCAGAACCGCGAAACCGCGACCGGAAGGTCGCGACGGCTCTACCATAAACGGGCAGGAATTGGACGTTTTCTTTTGCGTCCCTTGCGCTTTCTTTGCGTACTTTGCGGTTAAAAAAAAGAGGATTTAACCGCAAGGGATGCAGAGTGCAATTTCGCACCGTTTATGGTACAGTGTATAACCCATGTCCGTATTATCGATATTCCCATTCCGCAGTTTTTTTGTCTCACTTTTCTTCGGCAACCTGTTGTTGACAGGGGTGATTCTCGGTGCCGGTTTTTGGGTGATTCACTCCCAAGTCAACCGCCGTACCACGCATTTGACCGAACAACTCCAAGAACAACTGCTCCTGACCATTCAAGGGGAGTTTCAGGCATCTTGGCCCCATATCTCCACGCAACGGATTGAACGGTATTGGCAACACCATCCCCAGAAGGCAAACTTCCGGTTGACGGTGATTGATGCCGAAGGACGAGTGCTGGGGGATTCGGAAATCCCGGCGGTCAATATGGAACCGCATTTGCCGACCGACCGACCGGAAATCACTGCCGCAATGGAGGGCAGCATCGGCGCGGATGTCCGGCGCAGCCGCTCCACAAACGTGGAGTACCGTTATTTGGCGGCTCCCGTTGTTAAGGAGGGCACTATTGTTGCCGTTGTCCGTCTGGCGTTTCCGGCGGCTCTGTTTCAGAAAAACCACCGCATGGTCTCCGGCAGCGTGCAATGGGTCAGTCTCTTTATGCTCCTGGCTGTGGTATTTTTAGTGCCGCTTCTGCTGCGTTGGATTTGGAACAGACCGCTCCGCCTGCTCCATGAGGAAGCAGGGCGTATTGCCGAAGGAAATCTGGAACCAGCACCGCCGGTAGAGGCTCCGCTGGAAATGGTACCGCTTTTCCAGTCCCTTGAAGTGATGCGGCGCACTGTTTCGGAACAACTCGCCACCATCACCCGGCAGCGGGAAGGACTCCAAACGATTTTGCAGCACCATCCCGATGCGATCTTCGCTATGAACCGAGCCGCCGAAGTGATTTATTGCAATGCCGCTGCAAAGAACCTGTTTCACTTTGCGGAAGTGCCGGAACATTCCTTTTTACAAACAATCGTGCGAAATGCCGTCATTATCGACTGGTATCTTCAATGCCGGAAAACCGCCCCTCCACACACTGTTGAACGTAAAGAGGTCGTCCTGTTTGGTCGCAAGCATTTTCTTGAATTGGAATTTGTCGAAACTAAAGCCGAAGTCAAAGAGGATGCCGCATGCGTGGTGATCGTCAGCGATCTGACGGAGAGCGTTCGCGCAAATCAGATGAAAACCGATTTCGTGGCAAACGCTTCACACGAGTTACGGACACCGCTTGCCGCCATCCGCGCGGCACTGGACAATGTGTCGGATGATATTTATGGCGACAAGGAAACGCTGGAACGAATCCTCCAAATCGTTAACCGCCACGTCTCACGTCTGGATGCGTTACTCGAAGATCTGCTCGCTCTTCAAGGCGTGGAGGACGAAACGGCTGCCGTCCGGTTGGAAGAAACAAACGTTGCCGAACAGCAGTCTTGGATTGAGGAACTTTTTCGGGTCAGAATCGAGGAGAAACAACTGGCGTTTTCCATTGCATCAGAACTTGGTGCCAAACCGTTTCAAGTGGACAACAAGCGGCTGGGCTTAATTTTGCAAAACCTGATAGACAATGCGATTAAGTTCACCCCCTCCGGCGGGCAGATTTCTTTGAACTTCCGCCGGGAGGAAGAGTTTCTCCTGTTCGAGTGCCGCGACAACGGTTTCGGCATCGCGGTCAATGAACAACGCCGGGTCTTTGAGCGGTTTTATCAGGGGGATTCTTCCAAGACCGGCGACGGTCGGATTCGCGGTACAGGATTGGGACTTGCCATCGTCAAGCATGCGGTCGAGCGTTTGAAGGGAACCATCACACTGGACAGCCGCATTGCCCAAGGTTCCCTGTTCACGGTGCGGATACCTGTTGTGTATTGATGGGGAGCGTTTTTCAAAAGCAGTACCTCGTCAAGACTCATTTTTAGAGTTCCCTACACAAAAGCCGGAATGAAACGCAGTGGAATAACGGATTGCTGCTGTTTATTTTCTGGCGAAAGCCCTATTGCATCACATGCATGGCATTCTCCAAACGGCAGCGGGTTCTTACGGGAAACAAAGTTACAAAAAGTTCTTTTTCGAGACCAAGTACGGCAAGAACTTCTTTGATACCTGCCGCGGGACCCTCTTGTGCCCGCAATTCCAATGTTAATATGCCCGTCCCTTCACCAGTTGGAGCGAATGAGAGTTGCAGCACCGCCGCCCGGACATCGACGGACTTGCCGTTGGATTTAACAACGCTCCGCGACGTTTCGGCAAGAAAAGATTCAATCCGCCCGGCAGTTTGCTTCTGCAACTCCGGCGGCACGGTCATCTGGAAAACAGAAGAAGCCAGTCTCGCTTTTTTTTCTCCTTGCCGGAGCAATCGTGCCGAAAGAAAGGTGAGTCCTTCGAGAGATTGGCGGTTCAGACCAGCAAGGAGCGCATCCACATCCACCGGTTCGGCGGATTCCTGCATTTCCAGTTCCAGTACCTCATCTTTGCTCTCGAAACCGAGTGCCAGTGCACTGGGAAAACTCATCCGTATTTTGGGATGGAAACCGCTGCTCATCGCCAGCGGCAGTCGTGCCCGGCGGAACAAGGCTTCAAGTGTTCGGAGTAAGTCGATATGCCCAATGAATTTAAGTCTGCCAAACTTGGCAAATCGAATACGGATACGTTGTCGAGGCATGAGTCGGTTTTGCTGGTCGGTTTTGCCGGGAATGTACGGAAAGACAGGAAAATTGTACCGTAAACGGCTTGGAATTGTACTTTGCGTCCCTTGCGGTTAAATGCTTTTTTGCCGTAAAGATACGCAAAGAAGCGCAAAGTGCGCAAAGGATAATTTCACGTTGTTTACGGCAGAGAAACCGCCGCTTCGCCCTCCCCCGGCTTGACCATTGCGTTTGAATCATTGACAATGGTGTTATGACAACATCAAATTGGTTTACATCTGGCCTCTATATTCTCGACGGCGGTTGGGGAACGCAGTTGCAGCTGCGCGGGTTGCCTGTCGGCGAACATCCCGACTTCTGGAATCTTTCTCATCCCGACAAGGTGCTGGAAGTGGCAGAGGCGTACATTCAGGCGGGCTGCGATATTATCTTGACGAACACTTTCGGAGCCAACCGGTTTTTGCTTACCCGGCATGGAGCGGAAGATAAGGTTGCTGAACTCAATCGTGCGGGTGTGCGGCTCTCCAAAGAAGCCGCCCGGAAGCAGAACCGCCGGGTATTCGCGTCTATCGGACCATCAGGCATTATGCTTATGTCGGGAGCGGTTACGCCGGAAGAACTCTACGCGGCATTTTTAGAGCAAGCCGAAGCGGTTGCCGCCGAAGTGCCGGACGGTATTGTCGTCGAAACTATGAGCGATCCCGAAGAAGCGGTTCTGGCAGTCAAAGCAGCGAAGACAACGGGCTTACCTGTCGCCGCCTGCATGGTCTTCGACACCGGCAAAAATAAAGACCGCACTATGATGGGAACAACGCCGGAGCAAACGGTCGAACTCTTGACCGCCGCAGGAGCGGACATCGTAGGAGCAAATTGCGGACAGGGCATTGACGGTTTTATCCCGATTTGTCAAAGGATGCGTGCGGTTACGGCTGTTCCGCTCTGGATGAAGGCAAATGCCGGCTTGCCGGAAATTGTGGGGGACAAGACCGTTTATCGTCAGACACCGGAAAACTTTGCCGCATCGGCAAAGGAACTCCTGGCAGCAGGTGCCAACTTCATCGGCGGATGCTGCGGGACCACGCCGGAATATTGTGTGCAACTGCAAAAGATCATGAGAGGGTTAGTCGGGCAAGGCTGACAACGGTTTCAGGATTTTTGGGGAGCGTTTTCCACAAGCGGGCAATTCTTCGCCGAAAACGGCAATCCTATTCGCAGTCTGCCCAAGCACAACCGCTCCTCTTAACTCGGATCGAGTTCATTCGTTCCATAAAATGTTCCGAGCGTTCACGTAGGTCCTTCCGCCTCAAATGGCATTGAGGAACCTCTAAAAATCGTAACTATTCAGCCGTTTGTAGCGTTTTTGGCAGGGTAGGGAGTTTTTTTGGTGAAGTATGGTCGCAGAGCCTTAATCACACGGTCCGTTCCCTGATACCCCCGCTGCTTCAAAGTCTGAAACACACTCACCAATATCGCCTGCACCTGCGCCCCCCTCTTCGCATCGACTGCCGCACCCATAGATTCTGGTGAAGTGTCCAAAATGTATCCTACTCAAACGAGAAGGATGTTCCCGACTGCATCAAGTGCATAATAAAGTCTCCATCAGGACGTTTGACAGACGACCGGTCGAGTGAGGATTGTTGGGCATACTGTGCCGCCGATGCCGAAAGAGCAGAGAGCATCGTGTCAGGTCCCATCTGTTGCAACATGTTGAGCACTTCGGCAAGCCGGGAAATGTCCAAAAACTCCCCCTGCAACCCGCCAAGTGCATTTTGGAACGACTCCTTGTCCGGCATGTCCCCCAGAAGCGAGAGTCCCTCGTCGCCGTTTTTGAGGTGCATTTCCTGCATCGGCAAGCCTGCTCCTTGTACGTTGGAAATGAGATGCGACTCAAAATTTTTCATTTTGAGTTGCAGCATCTGAGCCAGCATTTCCCCCCGCTGTTTCAGTTGGGCAAGTCCCAGCAAGTCCAGTTCGCCGGAGGCTGCCCCCTCGTTGCCGCCTTGCATTTCGGAGTTAAGAAACTGCTGCAACATCATCGCCGAAGAAGAAAATGTTACATTGTCCGGCGGTTGCCCCTGCGCGGCTGTTGAGGTCAGCGTTCGGGTAAGTTGCTCGATCGGCTGTCCTGACGGGACACCGAAAACGTTCGAATAATTATTGATAATAGAAGCCGTTCCAACCATTGTTTCTTTGTAATGATAGAGTGTATTGGTGATGTTAAAGCAGACACCACGGGAACAATAGCAATTTTTTCGCAACGAGTCCAGAGGGATTTGACAATGCCTACTGCACCGTGTCTCCAATGATATAGATGATGTTTCGCACGAAGGCACGAAGGACACGAGGAATTTACGGCGGTTTAGACTTTTTGTGTTACTAATATCGAGGAGCATGTAAAAAGTTCACGATTTTTGGAACTTTGTGCTTTTGTGTGGGGCTTACAATCATCAAGGAGCATTGCCCTTTGCGTCCTTTGCGGCTAAAAAAAGGAGCACCCTTCCCGATGCCGCGATGCCGTGCCGGACGTTCGGGACTACTACCCAGTTTGTTTATTTCCTGTAAAATGGCGGTGGGGACGCGGGGTGCCTATCTTATATGCTCCGCCGTCCGTTTTTGTCATCCTTTCCCAGGGAGTCCAGTTTGTCCGTCCGAATCTACGCTCTGTCGAAACAACTTAATGTCGATAGCAAGGAAATCCTTGATGCTATTAAGCAACTGGGAATCGTGGGCAAAAGTTCGCAGTTGGCGAGCCTCACCGACAAGGAAACGGCTCAAGTAAAAGACTGGCTCCAGGCACAAAAAAGTGCAAAAACATCCCAAGTAAGCAGCGCGGCTTTTCAGCGGCCCGTTGTTGCCGAAACCAAAGTCCGCAATCTGGATGCGCCGGTGAAACCGGTTTCCCCGCTGGTAAAAGAACCCACGGTAAAAACGAAGCCGTCCGCCGAACCAGATTCTGCCGAGCCGGATAAGGAAAGGGCGGAGCCGGATTTGGCGGCATCGTTGCCGGCTCCCGTGACACCGCAGCCGGATGAATCGTCTAAATCAAAACCGCTGCCCACGCCGATACAGCCGGTGATTCTTCCCAAGACTGTCTTGCCGCCTCCTTTGGGAAGAGTGGAGTTACCTGCCAAAGGTTCTAAAAAGGGAAGAGACCGGGGCAAAGATAAATCAAAGAAATCAGGCGAACAACTAAAAGCCTCTTCCAAACCGCCCGCCCCTCTGACAACGGGCTATTCTCAGCAAGGGCATGCGGCGAATGTCCGTATGGATCCCAACTATCGGGGACCGATGCGGAAAATCACCGAGAAGATTCCCAATCTTGATGAATACCGTCAGGGTTCAGAGGGGGACCGCCATAGCGGACACCGGGCAGCTGGTCCGACCATCCACATGGCTCCGCTTCCGCCGGGAGCGACCCAGTCGAAGCCGATGAGGTCTAGAGAGCCGGCGGCACAAAAGCCGGATATGAAATTGCCGCCGGAATTACTGCGCGGTGCTGGTAACATCGCCAAATCCATCGAAGAACATATCCGCAAACACGATGAGCAAAAACGCAAAAAAGAGGAGGAGCGGAAAGAACGCGAAGGGGGCAAAAAAACGGGCACCGGCGTGAGGGGCAAGGGCACCAAGGACGTTCGCACCAAGGGTGGTACGACCACATTTGGCGGCGGACTCTACGAACCGGATAAAAAGAAACGCCGCTCCGGGGCAACCGTGCGGCGTTCCGCCGACGATGACGACGGCGGTGTCATGATTCCGCGTCAGTTAAAGCGGCAAAAGGTTCACGGTCGCGCCGTCAACACGGCTGCGCCCCGAAAAGGAGACATTGTGATTCAACTGCCCTGTTCCGTCAAACAATTTGCCGAACACACGGGTTTATCCGTGGCGGTGATCATTCCGAAACTGATGGGGATGGGTTTTATGATGACGCTCAATTCACAACTCGATAGAGAATCTTCAGAACTGCTTGCCGAAGCCTTTGGAATCAAAGTGTCCGTGCGGGACCAAGTCACACTCGAAGACCGGCTCGTCACCTCCCTCTTTGAAGAGGAAGACCCGCCGGAGTTGCTTCATTCCCGTCCGCCGATTGTTACCGTGCTCGGACACGTCGACCACGGAAAGACAACGCTGCTCGATTATATCTTGCGATTGAATGTCGTTTCCGGCGAAAAGGGAGGAATCACGCAGCACATCCGCGCCTACCGCGTCAAAATGGACAACGGGCAGGACATCGCTTTCCTCGATACGCCCGGACACGAGGCTTTTACCGAAATGAGGGCGCGCGGTGCAAACTGCACCGACATTGTCATCCTCGTTGTCGCGGCGGATGATGGCGTGATGCCGCAAACCGAAGAAGCAATTTCGCACGCCAAAGCCGCCGGAGTTCCGATTGTGGTCGCCCTCAATAAAATGGATTTACCGGGAGTCAATCCCGACCGGGTCATTCAGGAACTCGCCCAGCACGATTTATTGCCGAGCGAATGGGGTGGCGACACCGAAATCATCCGGTGCAGCGGACTAACCGGGATGGGGGTCGATAAACTCCTCGAAACGATTCAAGCCATCGCCGAACTCAATGAACTGAGAGCAAACCCGGAACGTCCCGCCGTAGGCGTTGCGCTCGAAGCACAACTACAATCCGAACAAGGGGTCGTATGCAAAGTGTTGGTACAGAAAGGAACATTACGACCGGGAGATGTGGTCTTATGCGGCTCCTCCTACGGTCGTGTCAAAGCGATGTACGACACACTGGACACAAAGAAACTTGTCGAAGAAGCAACGCCCAGCACCCCAGTTGAACTGGTCGGTTTGGATGTCGCTCCCAAAGCGGGGAGCCTCTTTTGCGTGCTGGACGATATTTCGGATGCACGGGTGATCGCCGAACAGCGGCTCGAAGAGGAACGAATGGGAGAACTGGCAGATGTTCAATCCAAAGTAACGTTAGAATCGCTCTTTGAACGCATCACCGATACGCAGTCAGTACAAACACTCAACATGATTATCCGAGCGGATGTTCGCGGCTCTATCGAAGCGATTCGCAAAGAACTCGAAAAGTTAAAGCATCCCGAAGTGAAAATCAAAATCTTACAGGCAATGGTCGGCGGAATTACCGAAGCGGACGTGCAACTCGCCGATGCCTCTGATGCCATTATTGTCGGTTTTAGTGTCGTCCCGGACGAAAATGCGAGGGTTTTAGCGGAACGCAAAAAGATTCAAATCCGGCGTTACGACATTATCTATAACTTGACCGACGACATTAAAAAGGCGTTGGAAGGAATGCTCAAACCGATTGAACAAGTCAAGGAGTTGGGACGTGCAATGGTACAGCAAGTCTTCCACATCAGCCGGCTCGGTGCGATCGCCGGCTGCCGTGTGATTGCCGGTCTGATCGAACGGGATTGCCGAATACGTGTCATTCGGGACAGCCGAATCATCGGCGAGTATTCGCTTGACTCTCTGAAACGCATCAAAGATGACGTAAAAGAAGTCCGGGACGGCTACGAGTGCGGTATCAAGTTAAAGGGCTTCAATGACCTGAAAGAGGGGGACATTTTGGAAGCGTATAAAATCGAGTCCATTGCACGGACGTTTTAGGATGTTATACTGCAAGCGGGTGATGAATTGTCCTTTGCACCCTTTGCGGTTAAATCTTCTTTTTTTAACCGCAAGGGGCACGAGGATTGTGCAAAGGACGCAAAGAATGTATTTTTAGAGGTTTCCTATTAATAATTTTCAGCCGCCAGGGCTGTAATATGCCCTTTACGGTACAGACCAAAAAACCATTATGTCAACAGAACTTGCCAAACGTTTAGAACGACTTTTTTTGAAACTGGACCACACGGCACTACTGGTGGAACAGATGTTAGCCGATGCGCTCTTCACTCTGGAAAGCGGCAAAGATGAAGATGTAGAAACCCTCGTTCGCTCCGATATGGCAATCGACTCCCTCGAAGTCGAAACAGAACGGGAATGTATCCGGCTTCTGGCTCTCTATCAACCCGCAGCGATTGATTTACGGCGAATCAGTTTTGCCGTCAAGGCAAACAGCGACTTGGAGCGTATTGCGGACTACTGCGTGAAAATTGCCAAACGCGGACGAAAGATGAAAAATGAAGGAATCACCCTAAAATCCTTCCCCGCCTTTTACAAACTGGCAGAGCAGGTAGGAGCAACCTACCGCCAAACCATCCGGCTCTTCACACTGCGCCGCGAAGGGGATACCGCCGAGGGCACCGTCTCCGTGATGGATACCGCCCGCTCCATCGTGGTGGCGGATGACGTAACAGACACCCTTTTCCGCGAATTTCTGGAACAGACTCTGGCAATTGAAGAAATGTTTCATGGACGGTTAAAGTCATGGTATGACTTAATCGCACTGGGACGTTCTTTGGAACGGGTGGGGGATCTTTGTACAAACATCGCCGAAGATGTGATTTTTATGTTCAGCGGCGAAATTGTCCGTCACCATTTCGGCAACACTCCGGCACAGGGGACGAACGAACCGCCGGTCGATTGAGAGTCTCTTTCACCCTTTTTTTACCGCAAAGACGCAAAGAAGCGCAAAGTGCGCGAGGCGATAGCGGCGTATCCGTTTTCAATCAAGGATCGTAACTCCCTCTTCCAACGCGCGGTTCAAACCGATTTGACAACGTTCTTTTTCCTCGGTTCGGATTTGTGCCATCAATTCGGCAACATCACCGCTTTGCCAACGGACACGATTCGTTAACGGATGGTCAAAATGGTAAGCAATGCCCAGATGTACCATTTTCTTTATGGGAATCCCCACATCATCAAGTCTGCATGCAAGTTCAAAATCGCATCCGCTGTAACCAACCAAACGTTCGTTGAAACCATTCAGTTTTTCAAAATCACTGCGCCAGAGAGCCAGATTGGCACTCGCCATTCCGCCCGGCTTATGCAGTAAGCCTCCCGGCAAATGTAACTTCGCAAGCCAGTGAGAACGAATTGCATGAAATTTCTTACCGGTTCCCCAACTGAAAAAAGTGATGCACCGGTCTCCTGTCCGAAGGATATATTCTTTACGTTTTGGGCGGATGTTTACACGTCTGCCGCAAACGTAATATCCCTTTTCGGCATACGAAAGATGGTCTTCGATGAAGTGTTTGTTCAGGTAACAATCGCCATCAAGAAAGATGAGGTACTCGCCCGTCGAAACAGCGGCAGCGTTGTTTCGGGCAAGCATAACACGAAAACCGTCATCGGGCAGCCACGTGTGAGTGATCGGAACAGGGGAGTCCTTTTTCATTCCCCGAACCAGTTCAGCAGTTTCTTCACGCGAACCATCGTCGGCAATGATGATTTCGTCCGGCAACCGGGTTTGCTCCCATGCCGAAAGAATCGCCAACCGCAAAAACTCCGGCTGGTTGTATGTTGATATGAGCAGTGAGGTTTTCGGAGGCATTGTTTTTGAGTGATACTTGGACATGGAATAGTGCGAACCTTGCGGTTGTTTTTAACCGCAAGGTTCGCAAAGAAGCGCAACGTGCGCAAAGGAACAACGGCAACATCCTACGGCAATACCGGTATGCTGTCCGCAGGATCGCCGTTCGGTTTGCCGACAAGCGGTGTCTCTGCCGGCGGCAGGCTCAAGGGCGGCATGGTGATTGGCGTGGTGATTGTGGTTCCCTGCGTAACGGTTCCCTGTGTTATAGGAACAGATGTTTGTACCGGTATCCGGCGGACTTCTGTACGTTGACGCTCCATAGTGTAAGTGTACGGTTCCCAGCGCACCGTCGTTACCGGCTTTTGTACCGTTCGTGTTACCGGCACTACCCTCGCCACACGCACTTCGTAAGGTTCCACCCTTTCCTCCATGATTGTTCGATAAGTTGTTACCGGTATCTGTTCGACCACTTCTTCTTCGACCATCCGCCGCACGACTACCGGTGTTTGCTGCTCCACCCGTTCGACGACTTGCCGGTACGTCGTTACCGGCACCCGGCGAACCTGCTCTTCCTGAATGACACGGGGAACCTGTACAAGTTCAGTGCGGACCACCTGCTCTTCACGGAAGGTGGTCCGGGTTACCGGAACCTCCTCAATCCGCTGCTCCTGTACCGTCCTTGTTACCGGCACGGTTTCCGCGACAAGGTTCGGCTGATAGATACGCTGAACTTCATGCCGGTCAGGACCTTGCATCGTTGTCCAGTAAAATCCGGGCACGCGCCATCTCGACTCCCCTGTAACCGGATCGATATAATTTGCCCGGTGCCACGTGAGACGTTCGTAATTTCTTCCCGGCACAGTGTTGACCTGATTGACGTGCTGCCCCCTGTCCACGATCTGTTCAACATAACTCGTTACAGGACGATTCACGGTATAGACCCGCTGCTCCAAAGCGGTTTCCTGAACAGGCACGCGGCGGGTTTCATACACTTGCCGCTCCTGCGTTTCCGTGACTTGCCGGGAAACGAGATAGCGTTCCTCCCGTTCACTGGTTTCGGGCACGGTTCGGACAACTTCGTAACTCGTGTCCCGATGCTCCGTCGTTTCGACGGGGCGTTGCACCGTGTAACGGCGTTCGGTCATAGAAGTTTCGGGCACTCTTCGGGCAACGGTGTGCCGCCGTTCCCGTGTTTCGGTTTCCCAAACAGTTTCGTAAGTCGTTACCGTCTCTTCGACAAAGTGCGTATCAACCACTCGTCTGTGTCCGGTCATAGGAACATGCTCGATAACCGGCACACATTCCAAGCGATAGACTCCCGCAGGAGCCGTTGCCTGACTTGCCATTACTTGACTCACTTGGGCAGCCGCAAAACAAGCCGCCGCCGCTAAAATACAGGTTAAAATTGTCCAGTTTTTCATAATTATCCTCCGGGGTTGGGGGGTGAATGGTTGTTTACAATGTATTACTACGTAAATCCGGGGCGTGTGTAGGGCAAAACTTTGAAAAAATCACAAAAAAACGCAAAATTCCGAAGGCTCCCCACATGCAGGTTGTATCATAAGGGAGGGCAAAATACAAGTCAAGACCTTTGCCGAAGAAATCGCCCGATTTTCCGATGGGCTGCCGTTATAATCGGTATAAATGGTGCAATTGGGAAGATTGGCACCATAAACGGTATGAAATTGGTCTTTTTTCTTTGCGTTCTCTGCGACAACTTTGCGTACTTTGCGGTTAAATATTCTCTTTTTAACCGCAAGGTACGCAAAGTACAGATTTGGTGCGTTTCGGCATCAGTCAAAATGCAAAAATTGATTTTTAGAGTTTGTATGAAAATCGGTGCATCCTTTTCTTTTGTGCGTTATAGTTATTTGACGATATTTTAACCCACTCAGCAGAAAGGAGCACCAGAAATGCTAAATTTACCAGTTTTCATTGGAATTGACTACCACCAAAAAGTGATTCAAGTTTGTGTCATGGACCACCAACGGAAGATTCTCGCCAATCATTCGG
>Ga0099364_10005048_pt1 | contig 19747 bp, 18 predicted proteins | sample TergutTh196P3_FD_73070 | JGI IMG/M metagenome (GOLD analysis project Ga0099364, IMG submission 73070) | Microcerotermes parvus P3 segment gut microbial communities from Pointe-Noire, Republic of the Congo - Th196 P3 | ecosystem: Host-associated > Arthropoda: Insects > Digestive system > Gut ... | reverse complement strand
AAACCTTGCCAACCAGCTTAGACAGGCAGTCCTTACCCGCGCCGCTATCAGCCTTGACTCGGCTGGTGAATTCGATGTGGTAAACAATGCCGCAACTCAAGCTCAGGTAAACATAGCCGGGCAGGAACGTATGACCGACTTCTGGCAGTTAGTAGAAACCACCAGCGCCGACGGCAGGACTACCCGTGTGTACCAGTATTACGTGGTATACTCAAGCGATGCGGCGGTCTGGAATCAGCTTGTTGCCAAGTATTTGTATGATGTGGTAGGCGTACTGCCCGAATCAAGAACGCAGCAGACTATGGCCGGAATGTTTAACGAGATCAACGCAGAGATTCAACGCGAAAGAACCGAAGCGCAGTTCAATGCAGAACTTGCCGCCCGGCAGCAGTCTTTACGGGAGCCGCCCCGGACATCTTCGGAACTTTACATTGCTTTCCAGTCCAGCGATCCGGCCCAGCGAGCCGCAGCAGCAACCACCCCTGCGGACGCAGATTATGTCGCAGCGCTTGCAGCCCTTGCAGGAGCTTCGGAAATGTAAGAAATCGCAGACAGGGGAGACATACCATAACTCCCCTGCCCTGTATTCAATTTTTAGTTGATAAAAATTGCCCTTTTTCTTCAAATTAAGTTGCAAAAAAATACCGAATATAGTATATTGAGTTAAGGAGTCGGATCAGTTTGAAACCGGCTTCTTCTGACTATTCAAGTCAGTCCTAGAAACCCTGGAGTACCTTGTTTTTCCTTTAGCAATTGTTCGGGGAGCCTGTAATAAAGCAGGTTTTAAGCAAGGAGAATTTTATGACAAGTACAGTACAGGCATTTGAAGACCGCAAGGAAGTGGCATTACGCGCGGCAAGAGCGCAAGGAGTCGTTGACGTTGTTTTGGCGTCAGAAGACGGAATTAGTCTTAGTACCTTAGAGTTGGCTACAAGACTAACGGAAGAGCACGGCGATGCTTTATGCAACGAATTTGAGGAAATACGCAGGATGCAAGCATGATTCGCTCTATTCATTTTTATGACCTGCTAGATTGTCTGGCAGGTCAATTTTTTGATACAAAATCTGCACGATGTACCGGAAAGAACTTCGGGATACAAATATCACCAGAAGCCCAGAATTATTTTTCAGTTGCTATTATTGACAAACAATTACCAAGCAACAGGGTTGTGCTTGGGGTATTGTCTAATGATTCGGCGAAAATTGTTTCGCGCAATGGATATACATTTACTATATACATAGACACACAAAAACTTAAAGAACCGGCATTTAAAATAATATCAACAATTATTCTTGCTCATGAAATTTGCCATTTTGCATACTATTATGAACTATTTATACGACTTGGCGGTACTACAGGAATCCGTGTACAAACAGAATTTACGTATCATGTTTCAGACAAGCTTATTGATTCTGTTATTACAGAAGAAGATACTACTAGCCAAACCAATATCGATGAACACGATATAACAGAACTTATAGAAAACTTTGGCAAATATGATAAAAAACACTTTACCAAAGGAAGCGGTACGTTGATAGACTATCACGATTTTTTTCATGACTTTCTTGAGCATTTAGATTACGATAATACTCTTAAAGAATTAATAAGAGAATCTGATCAAAATTCCGCAAACAACCCAAATCGGCGCTTACCGTAGTTGCTCCCGTGGCAAGAACAACTTCACGCCCTTGAGCAAGCCAGCGGCATACTGCAAGGATTGCAAAACGTCTTCCCGTTCAAGATAGGGATAATCAACAAGCAATTCTTCTATTGTTTCACCTGCGCCAATCTGAGAAAGTACTCTGCCAACCGTCAAACGCATACCACGAATACAAGGCTTACCACCCATAACAGCCGGATTTTGGGTAATACGATCAAAATTTTCTATAGCCATAAAACAAATATAACACATAAAAGATCAAATAGTAAAGAAAAAACAGGAGTAAACTATGCATAAAAATTCAACAATGACAAGAATTAATCGCACGGCTGTCGGGAATGTAAGAAACCGCAGACAGGGGAGACATACCATAACTCCCCTGCCCGGTTTGTTTTTGAATTGTTAATGCGCTGTATTTACATACAAAAACTCAATAAAATTTTCCCTGTTAATTACATGAAATTTTATCTCTGGGTAGGCAGTTTTAAATGCTGGCGGGCAAGAGGCTTTTTTCTTGTCATTCCATTTGAATTCATAGGCATTGTAAATGCCGTCTGATTCATGTATAAGATCAATTTCCTGTTGTTGTTTGTTACGCCAAAACCATCTGTGCGAGAATCTATTTGAGTACATATCTTTTTTTAACAGTTCCGCCATCATAAAATTTTCCCAAAGTGCGCCAATGTCATTCCGTAATTCCAGAGGATTGAATGCCGAAATTAAAGCATTACGAACACCATTATCGTAAAAGAATATTTTTTTACTCAGCTTTAATTCATCACGATGATTCCTTGAGTAAGATGTCAGCCTGTAAATTACAAACGCCTTTTCCAATAAATCAATATATTTTTCTACTGTTTTGGAATCCAACCCTACAATAGAGGCAATTTCAGAATATGAAACCTGATAGCTAACCTGAAAAGCCAATGCCTGTAAGAGCCTGGTTATTTTTTCGGCTTTATGCAGATTTTCCCACACCAACACATCTTTGTATAAATAACTGTTAACAAGTTCCAACAGCCGTTCTTTTTCTTCGCCAGGATTAAGCGCTATTTCGGGGTAGTATCCATAAATCAATCTGCTTTCCAAACGATTTTTTTCTTCAAAAACACTGCTTGCCCCGGCCATCTCCATAAATGACAACGGCAATAAATGGTATTCCCATTTTCTTCCGGTTAATGGCTCGTTTATTTTGTTGGCAAGATCAAAAGAAGAAGAACCAGTGGCTATTACTTTTACCCCTTCGATATAATCCGTAAAGATTTTTAGTTTTACGCCAATGTCCTTGATCATTTGCGCTTCGTCTATTACAACAATTTTTTTATCGCCGATTATGCTTTTGATTCTTGCCTCGGACATATCTTCAAAAATTGCCTGTGTCTGCGGTTGATCTCCGTACAGCCAAAGAACGCTGTTATCATTTATAAAAAGTTGCTTCAATAATGTTGATTTTCCAACTTGCCTGGGGCCAAAGAGGATAATGGCCTTTTTATCCTGCAATTTTTGCCGGATTGAGTTTTCTGTCATTCTGGTTATATATGTACTCATATACCCAATTATAACCAAATTCCAAGAAAGTAGCAACTTTTTTGGAAAACTTTCCAAGAAAGTAGTAACTTTTTCGGAATATATTCCTTAATTTCCCTAAGCTGGTGATAGCCCCGTATCACTGCTTGTTTCCCAAAATCCTTTGCCTGTACGCCGTACCGATTCGCTTTAGGCTTTTCGCGGCAGACTCTCCCGGCAGGGTTTGCTTTTTTAGATCAATCGTAAACTGGTTCATGGAAAAATGGCGGAAAATAAAAAGCTGCTTTAGCAGTTCCGGTTTTTTCGCGTATAGTTCTTTTAATGTTTTTGTGTAAACTTCAAAAAGGCCGCCCCTTTTCATCTCCGAATAACCTGTTATCCAAACCTGGACGCCAAGAGCTTCGTGAAACTCCATAAGAAGGTCAGCCATCGCTCTCTGGGATTCTTCCAGGGCTGCCGCCAGGGCTATGGCGAAAGAGCGGCTGCCCTCTTCCTCTGCGAGAATGACAAGACGGCGCAGTTCCACAGTGCGCGGGGAATGAATCGGGGTTTTATTCAGGATAATTACATTTTTAAGAAAATCAATGCCCAGCGCAGGATTGTCGCTAAAGAATTTTTTTGCGATTTTCCCTGACGGTCCAACCAGATAACGCCTGTTTTCTGCGGACTGTTCACGGCGCCCTGGATTATCCGCGACAAGAATAAGTTTAATCTCATCGTCAATGGTTATACTGTCAAGAGCGCTGTTATAAACAACCGGAGTTTCCACAATGTAGGAAGAGTTTTTCCCGTCCGCGCGGGCATCGGCGAATTTCTGCTGGATATTTTTTAATTCAGGAAGGAAGCCGGATAATTCTTCCGTTATACCCCTAAACCGATCCCTCGCCCTTGTAAACTTATCCCAAGAAACACTATTCATTTAAAAAACCCTCGCCACAAATAACCTTAACCACGGGAGGAAACTTCCAGTATCAGTTCTACTTCGCCCCTTGACATTTCCATGGCGCTCGCGATTTCCTCAACCGTCCAGCCCTGCTCCCTTAGCCGTATGACATTGTCACGATCCTGCGGAGGCGGCGCGCCCTTTCTGTCAGGCGTTTTGCCTCCTTCTTTTTCAACCAGGGATTTGGTAAGTTTAAGAGTAGCGCGAATATCCTTGTCCATAGATTTAAGTTCTGTTTCCGTGCGGGCAAGCCATTCACGGGCGACATTCATGTCGGCTATACGTTTTTCGATATCGGCAAGGGAATCATCCAATGCCGCGATCTTATCCGTAGCTTCCGTGGCTTTAATGTTTTCAGCAGCAAGAGCTTCTATAGAGGAGCGCAGGTTGTCAAACTGATCCGAAAGGACTGTGATAATTTCTTCGGCGTTTTTAATCGCGGCTTCCGTTTTCTGCAAAGCCCTAAAGTTACGGGTTATACCCTCGTTGGTTTCTTCGAGTACTTCATTCTTGCGTTCAATGCGCAGGAATTTTTCCTCGGTTTCCTTCATTGAATCTTCCAACTTGCGTATCTGTATTTGTACATTCTCCAGAATGTCATCCGAATTTGTAACATTGGCAAGTCTTTCTTCCACCGACTGGGATGTTTTTATCAGGCGGTCAAAATCATTCTTCATGTGCTCTATGCGGTTCTTCTCGTTTATAAAACGTGTCATCTTGTTGTTTACTTCGTCTTCCAGACGCTTGATACGGGTAAACTGGGTTTCCAACTGCATAACTTCGTTTTTGTACTGGGCAAGACGATCAAGATCGCTCCTGATTTCATCCATGCGCTGTTCAAGCTCATGTTTAAGCTCGCCGGTACTGTCAAATATTTTTTTCTGAACGCCAAGTTCCCTGCGAATATCTTCCAGACTTTGGCGGAACTGGGAAATACGCTCATCGTTTTCGGCAGCGGCTTCCCTGCTGTGCCGCCGTACATCTTCCAGGGAAGCGTCCATTTCACGCATTCTGTTATTGTACTGACTCTGCCATTCGTCAAAGGTTTGCCGGGAATTGACAAGCGCATCGTCCAGAGCAGTGTGAGTATTTTCCGATTGTTCGGTAAGTTCTTTGAGTTCTTTTTCCAGTTCCCTTTGTTTTTGACGCAGTATTTCCTGCATGGAAAGCTGATACTGCCCTATCTGGTTTTTAACTTCGTTTTCTGCTGTACTGCGAATTTCCGCGATGTCCTTTCCAATTTGTTCGACAAAAGAAGAACGTGTCTCATCTATATTGTTCATTTCTTCCCTGATACCTTCTTCGAAAGCGGAGGCTTCTTCTTTAAGCCTTTCCAAATCGGCAGTGAGCCGTTCGCCTAAAGCGGCAATGTTTTTGCGCTGCTCGACAGCGATACGATCTTCCGCCTGCTGCCAGTCATTCCCGATCCTCTCGGCGCTGTTATCAAACCGTTCCTGCAGACCTGCCTGCCAGTCGGCAATTTGCCGCCCGACTTCGGAAGCCCGCTTTCCAAGTTCGGCAGTAAAATCATTCTCAAAGACTGTAAGTTTTTCGGAGAAATTGTCGGTTGCCTGCCGTCTGATTCCATCCAGTTCATTGTCCATATCTTCAAGTTCCTTGCGCATGGCCTGTGCCTGACTGTTAAATTGCGCGGCAGAAGCCTCAATCGTGGCATTGGATTCTTTTTCAAATACGAAAAAGTCATTTTTAACCCTGGATATCGCTTCCTGCATCGCAATGCGTAATTCTTTCTCTAGGCGGAATGCATCGTCCGCGAGATTGTTCAGTTGGACAATTGCTTCACCCTGGGCTTTGCTGTAATCTTCCAGACGTTTTTCGGTTGCCGTGATTATGCCCTGTTCGGTATCATTGCAAAGTTTTTTATATGCTTCCAGTTGTTTTTCTATGGCTGAATTTAACTCACTGTGCTGGCTGGTAATGGCAGCGGTTGATGTATCTTTAAGTTTATTAAGAGAAGAAAAAATATCTTCGTGCTGCTGCCTGATGGCTGCAGAGGATTTTTCCCTAATTTCACTAAGCGCCGCACTGATTTCTTCACGCTGTTGTTTAATTGCTGTACCGGAACTTTCCCTGACTTCACCTAGTGTTGTTTCAAGTTCTTCACGCTGCTGCCTGAGCGCGGCGCCGGAACTTTCCCTGATTTCACTGAGCGCTGAACCGATTTCTTCCTGTTGCTGTCTGACTGCTGCGCTGGAACTTTCCCTGACCTTACCGAGTGTTGTTTCAAGTTCTTCCTGCTGCCGGGCAATGGCAGTTTCTGAATTCGCTTGTAACGCAGTAAAGGCGCTGTTAAGTTCCGAAAGCATTTTGTTTACTTCCTGCTGACGGCTGCCTATCGCATGGGCAAGTTCCTGATGCTGCCGGTTAACGGCTTCGTTGGACTTTTCCTTTAGCTCGCCTAGTATCGCGCTGGTTTCTTCCTGTTGCTGTCTGACTGCCGCACCGGAACTTTCCCTGACCTCACCGAGTGTTGTTTCAAGCTCTTCCCTCTGCTGCTTGATTGCAGAGCCGGTTTTTTCTGTGAGTTCTCCGAGAGCCGCACTGATTTCTTCCTGCTGCTGTCTAATAGCGGCATCGGATTTTTCCCTGAGTTCTCCAAGCGCGGCGATTATTTCTTCTTGTTGCTGCCTGACTGCCGTACCAGAATTTTCCCTAACCTCACTGAGAGTTGATTCAAGTTCTTCCCGTTGCTGTCTGGCCGCGGTGTTGGTTCTTTCCCTGAGCTTGCCGAGTACCGCGCTGAATTCTTCCTGCTGCCGGGCAGCGGCAGTTTCCGAATTCTCTCGTAATGCGGTAAAGGCGCTGTCAAGTTCCGAAAGCATTTTGTTTACTTCCTGCTGTCGGCTGTCTATTGCGTGGGCAAGTTCCTGATGCTGCCGGTTAACGGCTTCATGGGACTTTTCATTAAGCTCGCCGAGAGCCGCGCTGATTTCTTCCTGCTGTTGTTTTACAGCGGCGCCGGATTTTTCCCTGAGTTCACTGAGTGTTGACTCAAGTTCTTCCTGCTGCTGGTTAACGGCGTTTTCCGAATTTGTACGTAATGCGGTAAAGGCGCTGTCAAGTTCCGAAAGCATTTTGCTTACTTCCTGCTGACGGCTGCCTATCGCTTGGGCAAGTTCCTGATGCTGCAGGTTAACGGTTTCGTTGGATTTTTCCTTTAGCTCGCCAAGCACGGCGCTGATTTCTTTCTGCTGTAATTTAATCGCGGCATCCAATTCTTCATGCTGTTTCCTAAGCGCGGTTGTTGAATTCAGCCGCAATGTGTCGATAGAGCTGTTTAATTCGGCTCTGGAAGTATTAATGGAAAGATCAAGCTCCTTGCGCTGTTTTTCCGCCATTTTTTTGAACTCAATAAAGTTTTGTTTCCAGTCGTTCTGCTGGAGTATAAGAGAGTTATTAATAGTATTCCGTTCCTTTGTAATGACGGTGTTTACTTCTTCCTGCTGCTTCGCGAGCGCGGAGCTGATTTCTTCTTTTTGTTTTTTTGCCATGGTGTCAAGTTCAGCGGCTCCCCTTACCCATTCCTGATGAAAATTTTTCTGCTTTATACTGGTGTCCTGAATTTCACTAGCCCATTTGTCATGAAAGGCTTTCATTTTTTCCTGGATTATCCCCTGTTCATTTTTCAGCGTTTCCTGTACGGCTTTGAGTTTTTCTTCAAAAGATGTTTTTACCAAACTAATACGGTCTAACGCGTTTTCCCGCAGTTTTACCAGCGCCGCTTCTTCCATCTTGTCCGCTCGTTTTCCGGCGTTTTCAAGGGTATCCTTGAGTATCTTTTTTACCTGTTCCATGTCACGGGTAAGAATAGCCTCACGTTCGCGTTCCATCTTTATTACCGCATCCCGGTGGTCTTCTATCTTGTTTTCAATTACCTGTGCCGTAGCTTCAAAATCCGAAACCCTGGACTGCGCCGAAGAGATAATTTCACGGGCAGTCTGCTCCATGTTCTCGGCGTTTTTTCTTTCCAGCCGTACTTCGGCTTCTTCAAGGTTCTTCTCTGCCGCTTTTAGGGCTTTTTCTACCTGTTCAAATTTTTCCCTGGCTTCGTTTATCCGTTTACCGGTATTCTCAACAAAGGCTGATTCATCCCTTATAAGGTTCAGGTTTTCCTGAACCCTGCCGGTCATTCCAGTGAGTTCTTCCAAAGAGGATTCAAATGCATTGATATGATCTTCTATCCTGGCGATTGCTTCGGATTTTTTTGCAAGTTCATCCTTGGTTAGCTGCTGAATGTTCTCCATTAACCGCATGGCTGCTTTTTGTTCTACATCCAGGTTAATGCCCAAATTCCTTACCGCCATGGTTTTTTCTTCGACATAGGCAGCAATCTCTTCCTTGCACTTTTCTACGAATTTTCTCACCTTACCAAGGGCACGGTAGTTTTTATCCGTCAGCCTGTAAAGGACGAAGCCTAATGCAATGATACCAAGGGTTATAATATTTCCAGCGTTAAAAATCATCTCTATTAATTTAGCATAAAATTATGTAATTGGCGATAGTTGCTGAAGCTGAAATTGGGCAGGGGCTTTTTTAAGCCGCTGCCGGGGAATAATGGGCTTTTTACCCATGCCGTCTTCATTCCCGCCAGGCTGGCGCCGGCTACATCGTAGGGGCGGCTGTTTCCCACATAGAGGATTTTTTCCGGCGGCAGAGACATAGCGGCGGCAAGCTCATTGAACGACAATGGGTGGGGTTTCAGCGCGCCGCAGCGTTCCGAACAGAGTACCGTGTCCCAAATATCAGAAAGCCCCAGGTATTCCAGCTTGGTTTCGGGCGGAAAATCCGATAAAAGACCCAATTTATAGCCGGCTTTCCGCAAAGCGGCGAGTGTTTCCCTTACACCCTTAAAAAGTTTGATTTTTCTAAAAAAAGGTTCCCAGCCAAGGTAAATCAGGCGGTCAATTTTTTCTTTTAACTGTTCGGGCGGCCATTCTTCCGGTATATTGAGAATTTTGGCAGTAATTCCGGCCTGATACCGGTAGAAATCGTCCGGCAAATCGGGGAAAGATTTCTGTTCTTCTCGGATAATATTTCTTGCCTTACCAAAGGCATTGACAAGACGCAATTCCTTTAATACAAAGGGGATAAGTTTGATGTTTAGGCGGTAGTTGGGGTACAAAGTTCCGTCAAGGTCAAATGCTACGCCTTCGATATCCTTTTGCATACTTCCAGTATAACGTGATTAGGGACAATATGGAACACGCAAGGTTAAGATAAAGGAGATTATATTTTTATATCTTTTTATTGTCTTAACAGCCTGCCAGAAATTTCCCTGTCGCCGTCTAATACCCATCTGTCTTCATAAAGCTTGAAAACCGCGAGTAATTTTCCGCTCTTGTTATCATGCCATGAAATATTTCCCTCGCTGTCAAGAACAAGGAAAAATTCATCGCTGCCCCTTAGTTTTACTGGCAGCCCTTCCGTGCGCTCAAAATTGATGATATTCTCCGGATATATTCTCGCTCCTTCGCTGCCGATCGCTATTGCCGCCGTTCCGGAAGATTCGGCGATTGACAGATTGAGGCCTTCACCGGGATATTCAAACAAACGGACAGCAGAGGCAGTTGTTGTGGGAGAGGCAATGGCGTAAACTGTTGTCTTTACGCCGGTAATGTCCCGCTCTACTACTGCGGCGTAGACATTTCCCGCTTTTCCCGCATAAGCCATAATTCCGGCTTCCGCGGGAAAAGATACCGGAACTGTTTCGCCTGTGTTGAAATTCACGAAAAGAAAAGGGCTGTTTCTTCCGACTACGCTGCGGCAAAGTAAAAAATAATTATTATCGACAATAACAGCGTCGATGGCCCCAATAGAAGAAAAAGTAAAATTCGCCCTCGCGGAAGGATTTTCTGTATTGTAAACGTATATATTGCCTGCGGAATCAAGAATAAGGATATTGTTATTTTTGGAAGAAATTGACCGAACTGGGAAACGTCCGGGCAATAAATTAAAGCCCAATTCATGTATTTGATAATCCGAAGATACTATTCGCGGGGTGTATTGTGTATTGATATTCTGCCACAGAATAAAATCCTCTCTCGCGGAAATGGAAGTTATTCGGGCGTAACCTCTTTTATTTTCCATAGTCAGTGTTCTCATATTTTCAAAAAGATGGAAATTCAGGGGCAGAAAGAATAATTCGCTGTCTTCGGTTAACGCCGCGATGTTAATTTGCGAAACGGCAATTTCGGTAATGCGGGTCTGAAAGTTATACACCATTGGAACAATCCTGCCCTGCTGTCCAACAAGGTAAAGATTTCCGTTTGCGTCCGCGAATACCGCATTTGTGTTATACGCGAACGCGGAAATGCGGTCAATGTTGTCAGAAAGGGCAAGCCGTTGGCGGGTAACAAGATTTCCGTTGTGGTCTACGGTAAATCTGTACAGGAATATATTGCCTTCACGGCTTAAGCAGTAAAACTCATTGCCAGCGGGATAGAGCATCGGGTTTCTGCCGATGTCTTCCATTTCGGCCAATACCGAACCAGTGGCGGCGTCTACTACAACAAGCCCATCGGAATTGATTCCCGCGATAAAACGGTTGTTGCCAAAGATAATTGGGTTTAAAAGGCGGACAGGCGCCTGAAAACTACTGCTGACGGATTGAGATTCCAGATCAAGATATATTATCTGCCCTTCAAAATATTCATTCTCCGGTTGATACAAAAGCATATTTCGTTCACTTCTGCCGGTTATCCCAAGAGTGACGCCCCCTGACGGAATATCTATAGTGGAAATAATTCTTCCCGTAACGGAATCCAATAAGGTAAGATGCGGCCCGTCCAAACCAGCCGCTATTATATAGCTGCCGCCTGTGGAATAATTGATAAAAGTTACAGGTTCTTCCGATTGTATCGAGAAAAGCCTTTCCCTGTTTCTATAGTTCCAGGCGGATATCCTGTAGTTGTCAATTTCATCGGATTCAATAACGGCAATCTCATTCCTTAAAGGATGTTTTACAATCGCCTTTATTTGATAGGGTGTAAGCTGAAAACGTTCCCCACGGGATTCGTTCCGCATATTCCAGATAACGATAAAGCCGTCTTCGGCTCCGCTTATGATTGTATCTCCGTTATGTATTAACGATGTAACGGCTCCTCTGTGCCCCGCAGACAGGGGAACTGTGGTCAGGAATAAAATAAGAAGCGCCGCTGGTTTATACCGAGAGTTTTTTTTCATTTTAGTACATCGTGCCTGAACATATTTTGAACCGAAAGATAAGACCGGCAGCGCAGGGAAACAAAAGTTTCATTCTTAGGGCGTTTTCGCCAGTCTTCCAGCGTTTTATTATAAACTTCCTGAGGTACCTTCATTACAGCGACTTCGCCCGGTCTGATTCCGTCAAGATGAAATTCAATACCGGCAGGGTCAACGCTGTGATACCAGGCGTTTATGTCCCTGTCAGGATAATTTTCTTCGGCCTTTGCCAGCAGGTAATATTTTAATGTTTCAATTACAATAGGTTCCAAACCGTCCTTTATAACGGCTATACGATCCGCCATTTCGGGATATCCAATAATCGTTTCATGGGAGATATTTTCTTTTTTTCTTCTGTAAAACTCACCCCGTTCAAGTTCCGGCAGTACTTCAAGTTTTAGTTTTTTTGAGTTCCACACCAGCGTTACTCTGTATTCGGGCTTATGGTTTTTTTCGCAGCCGGGACAAATAAAACTCATGAATGTGCCATTACAGATTTTTTCCAGATTATCCGGATTTTTATCCAGATCGATTACTTCTTCTCTCTCCGCCATAAAATTTCTTCCGCAAGGGCATACAATATTTTGTTTCATTCTTTTACCTCTGTTTCATCGTTGGACAAAGTATAAAATATCTCCAAATAATGCAAAAAACATCAGGCCAATAATAATTACTATACCGCAGGTTTGAAAAACAGATATTGCCCTTGGATGGGCAGGTTTCCTGCGTATCAATTCTATAAAGAAAAGAAGAATCATTCCCCCGTCAATTACAGGCAGGGGCAAAAGGTTCATAATGCAAAGCGCTATGGAAATAAGCGCGATGAACTCGGCCATTGAACGCAGCCCTGTTCCAAGTCCCTGCCCAAAACTGCTGGCTGCCACATCGCCCATCATGTATGTTATGCGAACAGGCCCTGAAACAGCCTGGGTAAGATCAATCCCCATGAACAGGAGTCTAAGGCTCTTTATGGAAACTTCAAGCGTTCTGTAACTTTCCTTTATGCCCTTGACGACTGCGGCAGGAAAAGAAAGGGACGGAGTGCGGTAAATTATTCCTGCCCATGAAAACCCAAGCTCGCCTTCCATATCTTCGGTATTAAATTCAATCTGTCCCTGCCTGCCGTTACGCTCAATTTCAAGCGCCAGATTATCAGGATTCTGTTCCATGATTTTCATAAAGTCAAAACTGTTGCGAAGTATTTCGCCGTTGGCGGATATTATTGTATCGCCGGGAAGCAGACCAGCCCGGGCGGCAGGGCTTTCATCCCGTACATTTTGAACTACAGGGTCTGCCCAGAAAGAAACCCCGATTTTTCCAGCGCCGGTTGATCTTTCCAGAGAGGGTGTGACTTCCAGTGTCAGAAGTCTTCCGTCACGTTCAATTGTAACAGGCAGTGGTTTGTTGGGATTTGGAGCGATGTTTTCCTGTATTTGGTGATAATAGGAAACTTCACGTCCCGCGATTTCGATAATTCTGTCGCCTGTTTTTAAACCGGCTTCATCTGCCGGGTAAAGCTGGCCGGGTGTTATATCAGACGCAAGAATGATTTTATTTCCCAGAGTATTAATTTCAAAACCAATACCCCACAATATAGAAAATAAAAAGACGGCAAACAATAAATTGAATAACGGGCCGGCAAGACAGACAAGTATACGGGCTGCGGGACTTGCCGCGAGGTAGGAGCCTTTTTCCGGTTTTATACCTTTGTTTATTTTTTCCCACGCTTCCTTGTAATCGGTATCTTCCTTCATCTTGCAATAGCCGCCGACAGGAAACATTCCAAGGCGGTATTCTACCGTTCCAATTTTCTTCCTTATTATAGGGTTTCCCCATCCGATGGAAAACGCTTCTACGTCAATCCCAACAAGGCGCGCTGCCAAGAAATGTCCCAGTTCATGGATAAAAACCACTATCCCGAGTCCGAAAAGTCCAAGTGCAATTTTCATTATAAACATAATTATACCTTGATAATACTATGCCATTTTTTTAATTAAATTTACAGCCTTTAATCGAGCCTGTTTGTCCGCTTTAAGAACTGTTTCTTTATCGTAATAATTACCGGTCCAGTCTTCTTCCAGAACAAGACCTGTTATACGGGAAATATCAAGAAAGCCTATTTTTTTGTCAAGAAAAGCGGTTACAGCCTCCTCGTTCGCTGCGTTATAGGCGCAGGGATAAAAAGCGCCGTGTCCGGCAGCTTCCCGCGCAAGGTTTAACATCGGGAATTTTTTCGTGTCCGGTTTTTCAAATTCCAGGGTCAGGGAGTCGAAATCCAATGTATCCAGATTCAGGGGCGTTGTCCGGGGCCAATACAGGGCATCGTGGATTGGGTGGCGCATATCGGGCTTTGAAAGCTGGGCGTAAATTACACCATTACAGAGTTTTACCATAGAATGAACAATACTTTGAGGATGAATAACAACTTTGATTTTTTCCGGGGGCATATTAAAAAACGCGCAGGCTTCGATTATTTCCAGCCCCTTGTTTGCCATTGAGGCGGAATCTATGGTTATTTTTGGTCCCATTTTCCAGGTGGGGTGGGCAAGGGCATCCTGTGCCGTTACTTTTTCCATTTGTTTAAGGCTCAGTTTTCTGAACGGCCCGCCGGACGCGGTCAGGATAATTTCGCTTATTAATTCTTTCCCGTAAGCTTCTATTAAATGAAAGATTGCCGAGTGTTCGGAATCGACAGGGATTATTTTTACGTTTTTTTCCCGCATCAGGCGAAAAACAAGCGGGGCTGCCATTACTACAGTTTCCTTGTTTGCCAGCGCCAGGCTGGAGCCTGCTTCTATCGCCGCGAGAGAGGGTTCCAGTCCCGCACCGCCGGATATACCGTTTATTGTTATATCGGCTCCCGCAGAACCTATCGCAGCGAGGAGTTTTTCCTTTCCATCTATTTCCCCGGAAAGAACGCAAACGGCGGAAGGCCATTGATCTGAAAGCGTTTTCAGTTTGCCGCCGCTGGAGTGGGCGCTGAGCAGTACAACCTCAAAATTATCCCTGTCACGTGAAATGATATCAAGTGAACTTTGCCCGATAGAGCCGGTTGCCCCAAGGACTGCTATTCTTTTTCTTTTTTTCATCAGGAATTTATAAATAACAAATTAAAAAGGACGTAAAACACAGGCGCGGCGATAGCAATGAAATCGATTGAATCAAGAATGCCCCCCCTTCCTAGCATGAGTGTTCCTGAATCCTTGGTTTCGCAGCTTCTTTTAATCGCCGATTCCGCCAAGTCGCCCAAGGCGGCGGCAACACCGGTACAAAAACCAAGGATAACCGCCATAACTAGAAGGGTATTAATGGGCATATCAGGAAATAAACCGGGATAAATCAATGCCGCGCCGCCAGCGACAATAATTGTGCCGACTGTTCCGCCAACATAACCCGCAATACTTTTATTGGGGCTTGCCGGAATTATTCCGCGGTTGTTCCTGCCAAAAAGAGTTCCCGCCAGCCAGGCTGTGGAATCAAAACCGAATGTAATAAACAGAAAAATTATGATAACTCCCGCGTTTCCCCAACCTGTCATTTTTACAAGCCAGTACATAAAAAAGCCGGGATAAATTAAAACCGAAAAACCGGCGGCGATACTGTTTGTAACAGTTTCCATTTTTTCATCTTTGGAAAAAGTATAGGATAACAAAACCCATCCTGCGCCTGTAATCACCGTTAACGGAATTATCCATTCGGGTAAATTAAAACTTATAGTTAATGTCATCGCGGCAGGCGCCAGGGCGCCAAGGATAAAGGCCTTGGTTTTCGTGATATGCAAATTTTTCTTTTCCAGCATAGACGCGAATTCAACAGCGCCCATCGCGGAGAAGAAGACTACAACAACGTTTACCGCGAGATACCCGCAATATGGAAGAAAAAGTACAAGAGCTAAAACTGCCGGAATCCCTATAAAAAATACTAACAGCCTTTTTATTACTACACTCATTATTCTACCCTTTTCCCCGGCCAGGGACAGATATTTTATTGACACTGCCAAAGCGCCGTTCCCGGCCTTTAAAATCTTCTATCGCCGCTTCTAAATCTTCTTTATCCCAGTCAGGCCAAAGTTTGTTTGATATATAAAATTCTGAGTATGCTCCTTCCCAAAGTAAAAAGTTGCTTGTTCTGTATTCACCGGCGCTGCGGATAATTAAATCCGGATCCGGTATATCGGGATTATCCATAAACGCCGAAATATCTTTTTCTGTTATATTTGTCAGGGATTCATTGTTTGCTTCCGCGAACCTGCGTACCGCACGTGCAATTTCGTCCCTGCCGCCGTAATTAATCGCAAGTACAACCTGCATTCCGTCAAAATTCGCAGTGGCCGCCATAGAATCACAAATCTCTTTCTGAATGTCCGGCGGCAGACCTATCATGTCTCCCGTATAACGGGTGCGGATAAAGTTCTTCCTGCTGAATTCCAGTTCCGCCCTTAGGTATTGTTTTACAAGACCCATTATAAAGTTTACTTCGTCAGAAGCGCGCTTCCAGTTTTCCGTTGAAAAAGCGTAAAGGGTTAAATACCTGATACCCAAGTCGCTGGCTGCCTTGACTATTCTCTTGGCAGCCTTTAACCCTTCAAGGTGTCCCTGAGTACGGACAAGACCACGCTGCTGCGCCCAGCGGCCGTTCCCGTCCATAATGATACCAACATGAGTAGGAATTCCACCCATCACACTTCCATTATTTCCTTTTCTTTTTCTTCCAGAACCTGATTTATCTGACCAATATAACTGTCAGTCAACCTTTGCAGTTCCGCCGTTCCCTTGGTTTCGTCATCTTCGGTTATTTTTGAGTCTTTTGAAAGTTTTTTCAGTTCTTCGTTGCCGTCCCTGCGGATATTGCGAACCGCGACTCTGGATTGTTCCGCCTGGTTTTTCGCCAGCTTAACAAGTTCCTTGCGGCGATCTTCGGTAAGCGGCGGAATAGAGACGCGGATAATCTTACCGTCGTTTGACGGATTCAGGGAAAGTTCCGATGATCGGATTGCCTTCTCAATTTCCACGATAAGGTTTTTATCCCAGGGTTGAATGACGATAAGGCGCGCTTCGGGAATGGAAATATTCGCCACCTGATTCAGAGGCGATTTTTCACCGTAACAATCCACCCGTATTCTGTCAAACAACGAGGCTGATGCCCGCCCCGTTCTTAAAGCGGCGAACCCTTCTTTTAGGTTTGCCGCCGTTTTTTTCATCCGTTCTTCGTTAGAAGAAATAACATCCTGCATTTTACGACTCCGCCGTGCCGACTTTGTAGTAAACATAATCGTTTACCGCGAGTTTAGCGCCTGCCTTTTTGCCGCATTCTTCGATGGCCTTGGCGACAGTAATTTTTTCATCTTTTACATAACCCTGCTCAAGAAGACAGATTTCGGACAGGTATTTGTTAACCTTGCCCTGAAGAATACCGGCAAGTACATTTTCCGGTTTATCTTTGAGTTTCTCATCCTTCTTCATTTGCGTTTGGAAAATTTCTTCCTGTTCCTTAAGCCAGCCCTGATCGACCTTGCTCCGGTCAAGGGCAATGGGATTAAACGCCGCTATGTGCAGCGCCAGTGAGAAGATGAATGACTGCACTTCTTCGTCCTTGAAAATTTCCGGTTTATCGGATTCGCACTTTACAACAATACCGATATTGCCATCTCCGTGGATATACTTGGCAAGGTATTCCCCGGAAGAAGTCTTTACAAGGCAAAGCCGTTTAAGCCCCATGTTTTCGCGGATTTTGGTCGCAAGGTCTGTTACCATTCCGCTAAGCGCCTCAGTGGGACCGTCCAGATTTTCTTCCAGAGCCTTGTCCACTATTGTCTCGCCCAGTTTTATAAAATCCGGGTTTTTGGCCACAAAGTCGGTTTCGGAAGAAAGCTCAACTAAAACGGCAGTTGAACCATCATCCTTTATTTTTACAAATACCTTGCCGGCGTTAGTTGCCCGGTCTGCGCGTTTCTCGAGAGCGGCCAATCCTTTTTCCTTGAGGATTTTTTCCGCTTTCGCAAAATCGCCTTCTGTGGACACAAGGGCGTTTTTACATTCCATCATTCCGGCGCCGGTTTTTTCCCTAAGCCTTTTTACCTCTGCCGCGCTAATTTCTGCCATATATTTTCTCCTTAAAAATTATTTTTTCTTACTACTCGTCATTGTAAACTTTATCAACATCAACCTGAATCCGATCTTCTTCGTCATCATCGTTTTCATCGTTTTCTTCCGCTTCCTTTAATGCCCTGTAAGCTTCTTCGGTTGAATATTTTTCGATATCAATTTCCATATCTTCTTCTTTCATGGACATATCGTTCAATAGACCTTCCATATCCTCGTCATCATCGCCAAGGGTTTCGATGATCTTAAGGCCAACCTCGTTATCCGCTTCTACCACAGCGTTGGCTATGATTTGGGTAAAGAGGGTAATTGCCCTAATCGCGTCATCGTTGCCGGGAATGGGGTAATTGATGCCGTCTGGGTTACAGTTTGTATCCACCACCGCCACTATAGGAATACCCATACGCTGCGCTTCCGCTACAGCAATGGCTTCCTTGCGGGTATCAATGACAAACATAATGCCTGGCAATTCTTTCATTTCCTTAATGCCGCCAAGGTTTTTCTGAAGTTTGATACGTTCCTTGCCAAGCCCCGAAATTTCCTTCTTGGTAAGGTTTTCGAATGTTCCGTCAACTTCCATTTTTTCGAGCTTTTTTAGCCTGAGAAGTGATTTTTTAATCGTAACGAAGTTGGTAAGCATCCCGCCGAGCCAGCGGTTGTTTACATAGTACATTCCGCAACGTTCGGCTTCTTTTTGTACTGCCTGCTGCGCCTGTTTTTTTGTACCTACAAAAAGCACTGTCTTGCCTGCCGCCACAGTCTTGCGTACTGCGTCATAGGCATCCTTAATGGCCTGAATTGTTTTTTGCAAGTCGATGATGTGAATGCCGTTCCGCTCCGCAAAGATGAATTTTTTCATCCTTGGATCCCAGCGTTTCACCTGATGACCAAAGTGTACTCCCGATTCCAGGAGATTCTTCATGGTAACTACTGCCAAAGTTTCCTCCTTACATTGGGCAAAATCGTATGTTTTGCCAACCGTCCCTATGTCTCACCCAGCCTTAATCTTTGACTAAACGCTGGGCGGAAATTCAGTTCCCGTATGGGTAACCGTTGTCTCTTAATATGACATAAAATTCACGTAATGGCAAGCCCGCCACAGTACTTGGACAGCCCTTTATTTGAGTTATAAAACAGCTTGCCAGCCCCTGTATACGGTAAGCGCCGGCGACTCCCTGCCATTCGTTTGTATTAAGGTACCATTCTATCTCCAGTTCGTTTAAGGAGGCAAAAGTAACCGCGCAGATGGCGCTGCAACAGTCTGTTGTTTTTACTTTCCCGTTATAAAGGGCTACAGAGGTTACTACTTCGTGCTGCCTGCCCGATAAATCCCTTAACATTTGGGCGGCTTCCCGGCGATTTTCCGGTTTGCCGAGAATTCTGCCTTCCATGGCTATGACTGTGTCCGCCCCGCATACCCATTTAGGTCGGCAATCTGAAGAAGGCCATTTCTCCTGCATCATTTCAATCGTTCTTTCTACCTTTTTTACAGCAAGTTCTGCCGTTAACTTTATGGGGTCGGTTTGTGTGGATTGGCTTTCGTCAATATCTGCCGATAAAATCTCGAACGGCAACCCCATTAGCCTGAAGTATTCCTGCCGTCTGGGAGAACCTGAAGCCAGAATTATTGTTTCCATATCTATTCCTCCTAATATAAAAACTGTTCCATATCCCTCAGAATACTTTCAAAATTGCCAAAGCTAGTTTTGGTTTTGGGAAGGGAATGTAGAAATAACTGACCGTAGTTTTTTTTGAGCAATCTGCCGTCCAGAACCACAACCACACCGTGGTCGGCGCTGCGCCGCATAAGCCTTCCGAAGCCTTGTTTGAATTTCATCACAGCCTGGGGCAGCGAAAGTTCCATAAAGGGATTCCCGCCCTGTTTTTGGACTGCTTCACTTCGGGCTTCAAAAACGGGGTCGCCCGGAGTACGGAACGGCAGACGGCAGATAATAACCAGACGCAGAGTATCTCCCGGAGCGTCTATTCCTTCCCAGAATGAGTCGGTGGCAAAAAGACAGGAACTTTTATCTGAAAGAAAACTTTGCAAAAGCCGTGAGCGGTCGTCATCTCCCTGTTTAAGACAGCGGATACCCAAGGGCTCAAGTTCACTTTTCGCCGCAAGATGCGCGCTACGCAGTGACTGGTAGGAAGTAAACAGAACAAGGGCAGAACCTCCGGCCATTGCGGCAAGCCGGCTGACGGCATTGTCGATAAAGTCCTGCCAGCCATTTCCATCTGGCAAGGGAGCGTCTGCCGGGGCTGCAAGGAGTACCGCATTGGAATAGGGAAAC
>Ga0099364_10005047_pt1 | contig 19747 bp, 21 predicted proteins | sample TergutTh196P3_FD_73070 | JGI IMG/M metagenome (GOLD analysis project Ga0099364, IMG submission 73070) | Microcerotermes parvus P3 segment gut microbial communities from Pointe-Noire, Republic of the Congo - Th196 P3 | ecosystem: Host-associated > Arthropoda: Insects > Digestive system > Gut ... | reverse complement strand
TATTCATAGGTTCGAATCCTATCGTCCCAGTAGGGGTTATCCCAGTATTTTATTAACGAGGTTAATAACATGAGCAAGGTTGTATTACAGGCAAAAAATCGTCAGAAAGCCGGTTCGGCTGAGTCCCGAAGGATTAGGCGCGGCGGCCGTATACCGGCAGTAATCTATGGAAGATCGGGAAAGGCTGTCTCTATCGATCTGGATGCTTCTGATTTTGTAAAAGGTACAAAAGGTATTTCCGAAAGTACCATTGTTAAAGTCGATGTAGACGGCAAATCGTATGATGCCTTTGTTAAGGGTACTCAAAGAAATATAGTCGACGGGAATATTCTTCATATAGATTTTTATGAAGTTGAAAGCGGCGTTGTTCTGCGCGCTAAAGTTACCCTTATTCTGCACGGAAACCCTGTAGGGGTTCGTGAAGGCGGTATGCTTGAAACTCCGTCGCATGAGATCGAAGTTGAATGTCTGCCAAAGGATCTGCCGGAAAGGATCGAAGTCGATATTTCCGGTCTTAAGGTTAACCAATCTGTTTATGTCCGGGATATTCCTCTTGCAAGCGGCGTAAAACTTATCTCCAACCCCGATCAGGTTGTAGCGCTGGTTAAATTTGCCAAGGCTGAAGCTGTCGTCGCCGCTGCTCCTGAAGAAGCTGCTGCCGCTGCCGCCGCACCTGCCGCTGCCGCCGCCGCTGCTGCTCCGGCTGCAGAGAAGAAACCAGCCCCTGAAAAGAAATAGTTTAGAAAATATTATAACCGGTGAATTGAAAGACTGTCCTCCCGGGGCAGTCTTTCTTGCCGCTGTTTCCGGCGGCGCTGACTCAATGGCTATGTTTGCCGCTCTGTGCGCTGTTGTGTGCAAGGAGCGGCTTTTCTGTCTGCATGTTGAACATGGGCTGCGGGGGGAAGAAGGCAAAGCTGACGCTGTGTTTGTCCGCGATTTTTGCGAAAAACAGGGAATACCTTGCCGCATTGTTTCTATAACGCCCGGAAAAGTCGAAACCTATGCGCGGAGCAAAGGGGTTGGCATTGAAGCGGCAGCAAGGTTTTTTCGCCGAAGGGCGCTTATCAAAGAAGCCGCGCGGCTGGGTGATAAAACTCTTATTTTAACGGCTCACACAAAAGATGACGCGCTGGAACTTGCACTTATGCGTATACTGCGCGGAGCGGGGCCTGCGGGGCTTGCCATTATGCCTGTAAAAAAAGGCCGTTTCCTTAGACCCTTGCTTTCCACTAGCCGCGCAGCTGTTATCACCTATCTAAAAGACAAAAATATTCCTTGGCGGGAAGATTCCTCTAATAAAGAGGCAGGCGTGTTTCTCCGTAACAAGGTACGTCTGCGCCTTATCCCCTTTTTAACTGAGTTTTTCCCAAATTGGGAGAAAGGGCTTATCGGTATGTCACAAACCCAATCGCTTGCGGCGGAGTTTCTTACTCATGAAGCGCAGCGCTGTATTTCTTGGGAATATGTGGCGGATTGCTTTGTTACCTCTGCGCAGAACTTTTTTGCCCAGCCCCAAATTATCCGCGAAGAAGCGGTATTTTTAGGGGTTAATTTATTCAATAACAGCTCTGTCCCCAAAAGGTCGGTTATTCGGCGGTTTTGCAGCGGGTCTGTTGATGCTGTCGATCTGGGGGCGGTGCGGCTTAGGCGGGAAAACGATAAGGTAACTTTGTCCCCAATACGGGAGGAGGCTTGCGAAAGCGGGTTTTCACTGTTGATAAAAGAGCCCGGTTTGTATAATCTTAACGATATACACATTGAGGTGTGTCCGGCTTCTGCACAGAGCGTGGAAAATGGCTTTTTTGCCGTTAAACCTGTGGTTTTCCGGCAGAGTTTTAATGACGATTTTGTCGAAAATATGGGTAGAAAGATAAACAAAAAAAGTTTGACGGACAGCCGGATTATCAGTGCAGTTGACAAACTGGGGACAGCGGCGTTTATCGGTTCAAAGGGGATTCTTGCAAAAAGGGAATTACCCGGATTATGTAATTGTAATGAATTTAGTTTATTAGTTGTTAGTATTATGAAGGACTGGGGGCGCTGATGTTTAATAATAATGATAAACTGCCGGATAGAGGGCCGCCGCAGAGGCGTCCGGGCAGTTTTACCCTTGTTTTTATTTTTTTGATGATAGGCCTTTTATTTATCAATTTTTTCAGGACAGATTCTGTTCCTGTAAGAGAAATTTCATATTCAGATTTTACGCGCTTTATCGAACAAAACCAGATAGAATCCGTTACCATTATTGATAACGAAACTATCGATATTTATCTGAAAGGATCAGGCGAAGGTTCGGCGCAGATTAGAACCCGTATCCCATATTCCGATCCGCATCTTTTAACAACTTTGCAGGAAAAAAACATCAATGTTTCAGGTTCGGTAACAAGACCCGGTTTAATGCGTATTTTAATAGATATGCTTCCCTGGATTATCGGTTTTAGCCTGATTATGTTCATGTTAAGAAATATGCAGGGCATGGGCAGCAGAACTTTTCAATTTGGAAAGAGCAGGGCTAAACGGTATCAGGACGAAGGGAAAAAAGTCAGTTTTGCAGATGTGGCGGGGCAAAAAGATGCCAAGTACGAACTTGAAGAAGTAGTTGAGTTTCTTAAAACTCCCCAGAAGTTTACCAAAATGGGTGCGCGAATTCCCAAAGGTGTGCTTCTTGTCGGTATGCCGGGTACGGGCAAAACTTTAATGGCGCGTTCTGTTGCAGGAGAAGCCGGAGTTGCTTTCTTTCATATGTCCGGTTCGGACTTTGTAGAGATGTTTGTCGGTGTCGGCGCAAGCCGTGTCCGTGATCTTTTTGAACAGGGAAGACGAAGTGCTCCCTGTATTATTTTTATCGATGAATTGGACGCTGTTGGGCGTACTCGCGGCGCAGGTTATGGCGGCGGCCATGACGAACGCGAACAGACTTTGAATCAACTTTTGGTAGAAATGGACGGTTTTGATTCCAAAGACGGAGTAATAATCCTTGCCGCCACAAACCGTCCCGATGTTTTAGACCCTGCGCTTTTGCGCCCGGGCCGTTTCGACAGGCAGGTAGTGGTCGCAATGCCCGACATCAAAGAGCGTGAGGCTATTTTGCAAATCCATTCAGCGAAAATTCAGATTGATAAAGAAATCGATCTTACACGTATCGCAAGGGCAACTCCCGGTATGAGCGGTGCGGATATCGCCAACCTTGTAAACGAAGCGGCGCTGTTTGCCGCACGCAAGGACAAACCCGAAGTACAGATGTCTGACTTTGAAGAAGCCAGAGACAAGGTGATTATGGGTGTTGCGCGTAAAACGCTTGTTGTATCCGACAAAGAGCGCAGAATGACGGCTGTTCATGAGGCTGGTCATGCGTTGCTGCACTATTTTTTGAAAAACGCTGATCCTTTACATAAAGTTACCATTGTTCCTCATGGAAGGGCATTGGGTATGGCGCTTTCACTCCCGGAAGAAGACAGTTACAGCCGTTCAAGAGGCTGGATAGAAGATCGCATTGCAATTTGTTACGGCGGCTGGCTTGCGGAAAAACTTTTCTATGACGAAACCACCACCGGAACAAAAAACGATATCCAGCAGGCTACCGAAATGGCGCGTAACATGGTCTGTGAATGGGGCATGGCGGAAGAAATTGGCCCTGTTGCCTATGGTCAGGAAGATGAACCTATTTTTCTTGGCAAGGAAATTGCCCGGCACAAGGATTATTCTGAAGATACCGCTCAGCGTTTAGACAAGGCAATTAAAGAAATACTTGATCGTACAAGAGAAAATGCCGCGCAGATAATCAGTAAGTACAAAACAGAATTGGAAAAACTTGCAGACGCTCTTCTTGCCCGTGAAACTCTTATTGATGATGAAGTGCGGGAAATATTGGGGCTGCCTGCAAAAGAAGGTTCTGTAACTGCGGCCGAAGGGGAAACATTGTAATCATGAAGTTTATATATTTTCCAATATTGTTGTTTGTCTTTGTTTTTTCTAATTTATTCGCACAATCCAGTGTATGGGGTGATGCAGAAGCGGCGGGGCGGTATGCTATTTGGGCACAGCAGGCTCTAGACGAAGGGCGTATGCAGGAAGCTTTGGCAGGCCTTGAACGTGCAGCGGATTTTGCAAATGTTTCTTCTGACATTTCTTATCTTTTGGCTTATGCCCGTGCAAGCGAAGGCAAAAACAGGCTTTATGTTGTTCAGGCTCTGGACAAGGCTCTCGAAGTAAACCGCTGGGTAACTTATAATGTAAATCAGGCGCTGTTGTTAAAAGCAGAACAGCTTATCGCCATGCGCAGATATTTAAGCGCCCTTTCATGTCTTGATCAAATTGGAGAAAGATATATTTCCGCTGATCCGGTGTTTGCTGCCGATTGCGCTATGGCGCGTCTTTTGGTTTTCAGGGGATTGGCGGCAAATACAGGGTTAGGTGAAACCTATAATCCGGTTCAGGCAACAGAGCATTTCAGAAGTTTGTTAGTTACTGCAATGGACAGGTTTTCCAGAGATCCCCGTCCTTTAAAAATTTTCTTTGAGTACATGAATAGCAAATACACTGAACTTTCCGGCGTACATCCGGCAGACCTTAGCATTTTAGAACTTGCGTTAAGGCGGCTTCCTTTTCTGCTGGAAGCTGATCCCGAACTTGCATGGATAGCAGCTGCATTTATGAGTAACACAGAAGATGCCCGGAGGCTTGTTGCCTCTTACCGTGCAGGAGGAATAGGCAATGTTCAAAACAGAGACTTCCGTCCGGCGGCTGGTTCAATTCCGGCGGCTCTTAACTTAGGACTTATTAATGATTTTGAAGCGGTAGAAGAGTTGTTCTCTGGAATCAGAGGGGTTAATTCTCCTCTTCCGCCCGGAATTGCAGCTAACGGAAATCCTGTAATAGATAAAGATATAATAGTAAAAGTTTATGACATGTTTCGCGGCGAAGAAGGCAGGAATCTGTTTATGCAAAAACTTCTTTCTTTTACTGGCATTCTTATTTCTGACGATGATAACGACGGATATTTTGACAGCCGCACTTATTACAATTCCGGAGTTATCCGTGAATATGAATACGACAGGAATCAGGAAAATGTTTTTGATTTACAGATTACTTTTTCTGCAGACGGCGTTCCTGTTTCGGCAAAAGTCCCTGTTACGGGGTTTTCTGCGCCGGCAGAGGTCATCTGGGAACGTTATCCTTCTGCGGGGCAGATAACTTTGGCAGAAGAAAGATTTTCTTTCCGCCCGGCAGATCTTCAATTTGCGCCTGTCTCTTTTATCACGATTGGCGGCAGTACAGGCCATTCAGGTCTTGTTTACCCTGTTCCGTCTAATCAACTGGAGATAAGCCGCAGAACTCTGGTTTCGTTTTGTGATAGTATCACCCGTCCCAGTGTAGAGTTTGACGGCGCTGTGGAACAGATATTTTTTGACAGGGGTTTTCCCAGACAGGCTGTTGAGATTTTGAACGGACAGCATGTTTCCGTTACCGAGTTTGAAAGAGGTGCACCTGTGATACAGTACATCGATTTGGATTTGGACGGCAGAATGGAAACAATACGCCGTTTTCACCGTCCGGGGCAGGATTACCCCTGGCCGGATTTAGATGAAAAATTTGACTACCGCCGCCTGATTGCTTCTTCCGAAAGCGACTGGACAGGAGAAGGGCGGTTTGGGACAGGAGAAGTGTATCTACAGGACGGTTCTGTTGTTTATTCTTGGGATATTGATGGCAGCGGTATAATGAATTATTCTGAAACAGAACCCGGTAATTAACAATGAAAAATATAATTAACAAAAAATGTCTTTTTCTCGTGATTGTATCAATCTTTTTATTGATATCATGCACAAATCTGGAAAGCGGAACAGGAAATTCCACGCGTTCGACAAGTTCTATCAGGCTTGGAGATATCAGAAGTCAAATTGACAATAATCCGGTTTATGCCTTAAATCTTGTCCATATTTACAAGGAAACATATTCTGGTTCGCAGAATGTCGGAAATGATGATTGGAGTCAACTTGCTCAATATGAAGAAGAAGCATTAAAAAATCTTCTTGTCTTGCAGGAAAAGGCAGTTAATGAAGAACAGTGGGAAGAGGCCATATCTTTAGGCAGATCTATAACAAGTCTTGGAATATCAAATGTCCATACAAGATCAGAAGCGGCTTATATTCTTGCAGATGCAAAGAAAAAATTGACAGAAGGAAATAATCTTGGCGCGTTTTTAGCGGCTGTAAGGTCTCATGAAATGCAGCCGATTGATCTGCAAAGTGCGCTGTTGTTTCTTGAAAAAGCAGTAGAAGCAAGGCAGCGCCGGACATCTGCCTATTTTCTTGCCGCCGCAGAAAGAGCCGGAGGAAGAAACATTCCTGCAAATCATCGGGAATATGCAACAGGCAGCGACAGTGTTACCGATATGATTAAGGGAGTCGCTACAGTAATAGTTGACAGGGGATACAGAGTAGAAAGGGGAGTGGGTTCAACAAACAGGGTAGGGGGTTCGGCTTTTTTTGTCGATGCTTCCGGTCTTTTAATTACAAACTACCATGTCATAGAAAGTGAAGTTGATCCAAAGTACAGGGGATATTCCCGAATGTATATTCGTATGGGAGATGCTACAAGTCCCCGTATTCCGGCAAGGGTTGTCGGCTGGGATAAAGCTTTGGATCTTGCATTGATCAAAGTTGATATAGAAACCGAATATGTTTTTTCAGTTGTAGATCGCGTAATCCCCCGTGTAGGAGATACAGTGCTTGCGATCGGATCACCTGTAGGATTAGAAAAAACTGTAACATCTGGTATTGTCTCTGCATTAGGAAGGCGTTTTTTACAGATTGGAGATGTTATTCAGATCGATGCTGCCGTTAACAGCGGCAATTCAGGCGGCCCGGTAGTGGATAATCAGGGGCGGCTTGTGGGAGTTGTCTTTGCGGGTATTCCTCAGTTTCAAGGGCTTAACTTTGCAGTTCCTGCTGAACGTCTTGCCGCAGCTCTTCCTGCGATGATTAAGGGCGGAAAAGCCCAGCGTCCTTGGTTTGGTTTGACATTATGTGAGACTTTTTCTCAGGCGGAAATAATTTATACAGCGCCGAATACGCCTGCTGCGCGTCATCAGGTAAGGACAGGTTCATTTATCAGAACGATCAACAACAGAACAGTAACCGCTCCTCAGGGAGGGTTGATTCCCGCTTTACAGGACGCTATTTTTCTTTGCGGACCCGGAGAGCTGGTAGCTTTGGAGACGGTTACACGGGACGGCGTTTTAAAGAAGCATATTATTATGACGGCTGCACGCCCTGACCTTCCCCTTTTGGAAGCGGCAAAGGTGGACAGCCGCGACAGGATCGCAGCCCCATTATTCGGCATGATACTTACGCCATTGCCCAGCGGTCTTTTTTCATCTAATAATTTTAGGGTAGACAGAGTTATTCGCGGCTCTATTGCCGACGAGGGCGGTATTTCGGAAAATGATCCTATCACCATAAACAGGCTTAGAATTATGGAAGATGACGGCTATGCTTTGCTGGAAATTAATGTAAAAAAACGCAGAATGGGTTATCTTGAAACAAGCATGATGCTTCCCGTCTGGCTGGATTCACCTGATACTTTGTAGTAATTTTTTTCATTACCCCTTCCCATTGAGTTAATTTTTTCATAAAATTACCGCATAGAGTTGAAAATCTCAAAAATTAAGGAGAAAGAAATTTATGGAATTGTTGGGGCAAATTAATGGTTTTATCAATGATTTAGTGTGGGGTCCGCCTGCGCTGTTATTGATTGTTGGTACGGGTATTTTCATCACATTCGGGGTTAAATTTATTCAAGCGTCTAAATTTAGTCATATGTGGAAAAATACCATAATGACAATGTTTAAAAAGGGCGAAGACGGTACGGCGAAAAAATCGGACGGTACAAATGTTACGCCCTTTCAGGCAGTGTGTACGGCAATGGCCAGCACTGTCGGTGTTGGTAATGTTGCGGGTGTTGCAGGAGCTATCGCTGTTGGAGGTCCGGGCGCTGTGTTTTGGATGTGGTTTTCAGCCTTTTTTGGCATGGCTACTAAATATTCGGAAATTGTTTTAGCGGTTAATTACCGCCAGGTTTCAAAAGACGGAGCGCATTACGGCGGTCCTATGTACTACATTGAACAGGGGATTGGCGGCAGAGGAGGAAACTGGAAAGGTTTTGCAAAAGTATTGGCTGTTATTTTTGCAATCTTCGGCGGTCTTGCATGTTTCGGTATAGGTAATGCAACTCAGGCTGGAGAAATCTCCGTTGCAGTAAATAATTTAACCGGAGCACACTTTGATTCTTCATTAATTACAGGTTTTATACTTGCGCTGCTTGTAGGTTTGGTTATTATCGGCGGTATCAAACGCATTGGATTGGTAACTTCTTACCTTGTGCCCTTTATGGCATTGTTTTATATTCTTTGCGGTTTAGTTATTATTATTATGAATATAACTGCAGTTCCTGCTGCTTTTGCATATATCGTAAGAGAAGCTTTCAGCTTTAGGGCTGTTGGTTCAGGTATTTTTGGTTATGCGATCATGAGAGCCATGCGCAGAGGTATTGCACGCGGTGTATTCTCTAATGAAGCGGGTCTTGGCTCCGCGCCTATCGCTCACGCTGCTTCTTCCATGAAAGATCCTGTAAAGCAGGGTCTTTGGGGAATCTTCGAAGTCTTTATCGATACAATTATTATTTGTACAATTACAGGTCTTGTAGTTGTTATTTCTTTAATGTCGTCCGGGCAGTTTGTTAACGGCGAATATATTGGACCTTTGCGGGGCGGAGCGCTTGCCGCTACGGCATTCGGCGATGTATTTACAGGCGGCGATTTTGTTGTCCGCATAGCCTTGATGTTATTCGCACTTTCTACAATTTTAGGCTGGAGTTATTACGGTGAACGCTGCTGGGGTTATCTTACCAATAACAACAAAACGGTTAACCTTGGTTTCCGTATTGTTTTTGTCGCTCTGGCATTTGTCGGCGCAATCTCTACTTCTACAAACATTCTGCATGATAATACCGCTTTGGAATTTGCATGGGAAGTTGCCGATACCTTGAACGGCTTAATGGCTATACCAAACCTTATAGGTCTGCTCATGCTTTCCGGCGTAACATTCGCTCTTACTAAAAAATATTTTTCAACCGGAAGCTCTCTCTAGAGTTTAAGTAAAATCAAAAACGGCGTTATCAAACAGATGACGCCGTTTTTTTTGGGAAGATCACATGACAGAAACCACCGTATTAAGCGGTAAAAAGATATCTAAAGACGATGCTCTTGTTCACTTTCTTGGCACGGTAGATGAATTAAATTCCCATTTGGGACTTGTCAAAACTTTGCTGCCGGATAAAGAAACGCGGCAATTTCTGGAACAGATACAAAAAAATCTTATGAAACTTATGTCTCATGTTTACAATAATAAAAATGAAGAATACTTTTTTTGTGAAGATGATGTATCTGTTCTGGAAAAAGAAATTGAAAAATTAAAAAACAAACTGCCTGAACTTACAGGATTTGTTATACCCGGACGCAATACAACAGAAGCGCAAATACATATAACAAGAACTATAACAAGAAGGGCAGAGAGAATGTTTATTCCCGTTAGTGAACAGTTGTCTCCAAATGCAGGCATTTATTTAAACAAACTTTCCGATTATCTTTTTATATTGTTACAACAGATTTAACCAGTCTATAAATGAAGAATCTTCTGCCGGAATAGTTTGTGCGCTTACTGTTCTTTCCATTGCACGAGCAAGGGAAGAAGGAACAGGCGGCAGACCAACAAGCGGTTCGACAGTTTCTGAAAATTTTGCAGGGTGGGCGGTACAGAGAATACCCACAGGGTTTTCCGTGTTAAGTTTATTTTCAGCTCGTAGTTTATCTACACCTTTCCAGCCGACAGCACTGTGCGGATCTAAAAAATAGCCTGCCTCTTTGTATATGTCTGTAATGGTTTCCTTTGTTTCTCCGTCTGTTACAGAAACGCCAAAAATTATCCGCCTCATCTCTTCCAGAGAAAAATGCGCAGCCATACGTTCAAAGTTACTTGGCGCGCCTACGTCCATTGCATTGGAAATTGTCGCCTGTGAATCCCGCGCCAGGTATTCACCCGAATCAAGATAATCAGGAAAAGTTTTATTTAAGTTAGTTGCCGCTATAAACTGCGCGATAGGCGCACCCATTTTTAAGGCATATAATCCCGCTGTAAGGTTGCCAAAGTTACCGGAGGGGACACAAAGGGTAACAGGCAACCCAGAGGCTGCGCGTGCCGGCTCGCCGGAAAAACCGGGTACTCTTGGCGTTGCCTCTCCGTCCGGGTCGGTGAGGCCTGCAAAAGCTCTTCCCGCTGCGGCGGAATAGTAAACTGCCTGCGGGATTAGACGGCTGATATTTATAGAGTTTGCCGATGAAAGGGACATTTTCTTTTTCAGGCCTTGATCGGACAGGGCTGCTTTAACAAGTCGCTGGCAGTCATCAAAACTGCCTTCTACTGCAAGGGCGGATATATTATTGCCAAGGCCGGCAATCTGCCGTTCCTGAAGGGGTGTTACCCTGCCTTTGGGATATAAAACGGTTACGGATATACCCGGTACATTGTAAAAACCGTCCGCAACAGCGCCGCCGGTATCACCAGATGTCGCTACAAGTATTCTAAGAGGCAGATCCTCGCCTCTGCGGAGATAAGAAAAAGCCCTTGCCATGAAACGGGCTCCAAAATCCTTAAAAGCAGCTGTTGGGCCATGAAAAAGTTCAACTGCATAACGGTCTTTTACAGCTACTAAGGGCGCTGAAAAGGTAAAGGCCGACTGGACTATGTCTGCCAGAGTAGTTTCGGGAATTTCGCCCTGTACATAGGGTTTTATTGTTTCAAAGGCAATATCACAAAAATCCATTGTCCCAAGCGATTTACGGACAGATTCACTGTATAACGGGATTTCTTCTGGTATAAAAAGACCGCCGTCAGGAGCAAGACCGGCAAGAGCCGCCTCTGCGAATTTTACCTTTTCATGTTTACTTCTTGTACTGTAATAGTTCATGCTCCATTTTATCATATTGAGTAAAAGTGTTTCCATAGGGCTTGCGTTGCACTTAATAATAGGTGTAAAATAAATCAAATTAAGGAGTAAATGTGGCTAAGGAAGAAGCTATAGAGGTTGAAGGTGTTGTAAAAGAAGCCCTTCCCAATACCATGTTCCGTGTAGAACTGGACAATCAAAACGGACATCTTATACTGGCTCATCTGTCAGGTAAAATGCGTAAACACTATATTCGTATTGTTCCGGGCGATCGTGTAAGAATTGCTCTTTCACCTTATGATTTAAGTAGGGGCAGAATTATTTACCGGGAACGTTAAAAGAGGTTATATGGCGGATTTAGTTTATATCAATGTTGAAGAAGGTGCAAAAAGGGTGTTAAATAACACCAAGCTTTTTGCAAAATTGCTGGGTAAGTTTAAGGAAGATAACAGCATAAATGATCTTGAAGTTGCGCTTGCCAATGGAGACTTAGAAAAAGCCCAGGCTGCAGCTCATACATTAAAAGGTATTGCAGCTAACCTGTCTCTTACAGAGCTTCATAAACACTGTGTGGAAATTGAAAGTGAAATAAAAGCAAAGGCTGTAAATCCGGATCATATTGTAGTGGTAAAAGATATTCATGCCAAAACAGTAATAGAAGTAGATAAGGTTATTTTGGAATATGCCTGAGAAAATTCCAACTGTAATGGTTGTTGATGATGCTGTTATTAATGTCAACATTCTCGAAGAGATCTTAAAAGATGAGTATAATGTAATAACTGCGTTTAACGGAAAGGAAGCGCTTAAAAAACTTGCCGAAGTCCGTCCTCTTCCAAAACTTATTCTTCTGGATATCCAGATGCCGGAAATGACCGGGCGGCAGATGTTTGAGATAATGAAAACCGATAAACAGCTCCAGAGGATTCCGGTTATATTTATCACTGCCGAAAACGATTCTGAAAGCGAACTTTTATCGGCAGGTGCGGTGGACTTTATCAATAAGCCATTCAAACCTGAGATTGTACATCTGCGGGTAAGAAATCAGATAAATCTAAAAAATTACAGTGATAGCCTTGAAGAAATGGTCGCAAGAAAAACCGCAGAAGCTACAAACATTCTGGACAATGCGCTTCAGGGGCTTGCGAACATAATTGAACACCGTGATCTGGAATCCGGTGAACATGTTAAAAGAACACAGCTTTTTGTATATACGCTGGTTGAACACCTTATAGATAATGAATCGGATTATTCGGATGAATTAAAAAAACTCCAGCCAAATATTATAATGAAGTCCATGGCTCTTCATGATGTAGGAAAAATAGCGATTCCCGATAAAATTCTTTTAAAGCCCGGTAAACTTGACGCTGATGAATACGAAATAATGAAGACTCATACCACCAGAGGAAAAGAAATCATAGGAGAACTGGGTGATGTTAAATCGTCTCTTTATCTGAAACATTGTGAAGATATATGTTATGGCCACCATGAACGCTGGGACGGCAAGGGATATCCGCGGCAGTTAAAAGAAAAAGAAATACCTCTTACGGCGCGTCTTGCCTCCCTTGCTGATGTATACGACGCGCTTGTCTGCGCTCGTGTTTATAAACCTGCTATACCTTATAAGGAGGCTTTGGGAATTATCACATCAGGACGCGGTACGCAGTTTGACCCAATTATAACAGATGCTGTTGTAGATCTGCACAATCAGTTTGAAGAGATTTCGCAAAAGTATAAATAATTTATTTAAAACGGAGGAGTGTAAAATGGAAAATCAAGATGAAAAGAAAAAAATTCTTTTGGTTGATGATGATGAAATCCAGCATAAAATTGCGGAAAATATGCTGTGTGATAAATATCAGGTTTTTATGGCAAAGTCCGGAGAAGAAGCGTTAAATTATTTATACAACAAGGCATTTATTCCAAATTTAATTTTACTTGATATTCTTATGCCGGAAATGGACGGCTGGGAAGTTTTTAACAGAATAAGAGCTATAAGTCTTTTAAAAAATGTTCCAATTGTTTTTTTAACGGCTTTAAATGAATCATCAGAAGAAAAACGGGCATTTGACCTTGGAGCTGATGACTTTATTACAAAGCCATACAATAAGGATAATTTGTTAAGCAGAATAGAGAAACTAATAGATAAAGACTGAAAAACTCCGTGAATGAAAAAGATAAGTTTCCTGTTCCTATGTTTTTGCATAACTCATATATTTATATATGCCTGCGATCTGGAAGGACATTTTGCTTTTGATGTTTTTAACTCTGAAGAAATTCTTTATTCCGGCTGCTATGATGCAGTTAATTCAGGGCCGCATATAATTACTTACATTCTAACTTCAGAAAGAGCGGAAGCTACGGGAACAAGACGGCCGTCTGCTATGTTTACACAGAACAGAGACGGCGGAGTTTTGCAGGAACTGTTAATAGAAAATGGGTATTCTTTGCCTCATCATCGGGATTTTACAAACTCAGGTTATGACAGAGGGCACATCGCGCCTAATGCGGATTTTAATGATACCTATGAAAATGCCCTTATGACATTCTTTATCGCCAATGTCTGGCCGCAGACTCCAAATGTAAACAGGGTTATATGGCTTGCGACGGAAGTTGAAACCAGAAAACTTGCCTCTGAATATCAATTTGTAAAGGTAGTTATTATTGTAGATGAGTTCAGCGAATTAAAAGTTGGAAACATCAGTGTTCCTTTGTGTTTTAAAAGAAGGGTTTATGATTCATTGTCAGGCGAATTGATTTATGAGATTGATGTTTATCAATGAAAAAATTATCATTACAAAATATTTCCAGTATATCACTCTATGACATGGTAAAAAGGTTATACTTATGGTAAGATAAGTAAGGAGGACACCATGACCGAGGAACTTATTACCATAATTTGCCCGGAATGTGATAGAAAGTACCCATTGGCAATGGATGCTTTACGGGCGTCAAAGTCGGTGCGTATTATCTGTAAAAACTGCGGCGAATCACAGCTTGTGCAGATAAACGACAGATCCGAAATTGAAATTATAACTAACCCTACAGCGTGGTCTGTGAGTTAAAAAAAATGAAGCCTAGAAAAACACTTCCAAAAACAGCTTTACCCAGAATTTATTTTATTGATCAAGAAATTGCTTCCGGCAAATATCCAAATGCTCCTTATTTGGCAAAAAAATATGAAACAAGTTTGTCCAGTATAAATCGTGATATTGCTTATATGCGGGACATGATGGATGCCCCTATTGAATATGACTTTTTTAAAAAAGGGTTTTATTATACGGAAGAGACATACAGACTTTCCGCCGCTTATGTTACAGAGGAAGACCTTTTGGCTTTAGGAATGGTAAAGAGTTTGATGGATTTATACCGTGATACTCCAATTCACGATGCGGCTTTGAATCTTCTGGAAAGTATATCGGTTCCTTTGCGTGGCACAAAAAGTGCCGAATGGTATAAAAACCGGATAGTAGTTCCAAAATCTATTACTGTTCAGGTTAATCCGGAAATTTGGAAATGTGTAATTTTAGGATTACAGGAAAATCGTATTATTAATTTTGTTTATGAAGATGCAGATGTTAAAGATACCGTTAAGTACGAAGGTAAAAAAAGCGTTAAATTAAACATTCGCAAGGTTCACCCGTATCAGTTATTATTTGACAGAAGCGCGTGGTATCTTTCCGGTTATGACGAGGACAGAAAAGAAAAAAGAATATTCGCGCTTTCCAGAATTTCCAATGTTAATATTACCGCAGACACATTTACTCTTAAAGGCGGTTTTGATTATCATAGTACGGAAGGTCAAAGTTATTTTGGCGTATTTACCGGAGCAAAAACCCATAAGTTTGTAATAGAAATAAAAGGCGATGCCAGATGGATTAAAGAACGCAAATGGGCGGAAGACCAAATTATTCAAAAGACCGCCGACGGTATAAAATTATCTTTTACAAGTAATCAGTTTGATAAAGTTATGGACTGGCTTCTTTCTCAAGGTGCCAATGCCCGCCCGCTTGCTCCCAAACAATTAGTAGACCGTTGGAAAGCAGAAATTGTAAGAATGTTTGAGTGGGCGGAAGGCACTGGTTGATAGGATAATTTTTCTTTTTTCAGTTTTTCCCGTATATCTTTTAAAAAAGAAAGCTCATTGTTAATATTTAAATACTTTGTTTTATTAATTTCTATTATATCCATGCTTAATTGAACCCAATGCAATTTTCCACCATTTTTCACGTGCTAAAATGTAATCTTTTGGAGTATTTCTATTGAAATTTTCAAGTATTGAATATTGAAAATTATTTTTTACATATTCAAACCCATGTTTATTAATAATATTTTTTAGTTCTATATTACCACCATGTCCATTATTAACATAATCATTCCATCGTTGTAAAATCATTTCATCACCAGATGCAGAACCAATATAATGTTTACCATTTATCATATCAGTTATAAGATAAATACCTTTTTGATATTTCAAATTACTAATCCAGTCTTTTTTTTGACGTTCAATAATTATATTTAATTTTTCCCATGAAATTGTAACATTTTCATATCCAGGGAACTCATCTCCTTCATATTGAGTAGATAATAATTCTAATACTTCAAGTTGCTCAATAAAACCTAACGCATTTCGGCACATTTGCCGATTTCCAGCTTCATTGTGATATTTTAAGACCACACGACCAAAATATTTACTAAATTTATTAATTTCTTCTGCTTTATATTTAACCCCTGAAACATGAATATCAAGTTCTTCTACTATTTTTTTAATAGTCACTAATAACCATTTACCTTTATCTAAATTCAAAATTCCTATTCCAATATGACCTTTTTTAAATGGATTGCCTTGATTTTCCTGTTTCCATAAAAACCAATCAGATGCCACTTTTTCTGGATTAGATTTGTATATTTCTAATGGATTATTATTTTTATCATCACTGGGTACAGTTAGAAGTCGAATTTTCGTACTTTTTATGTCTTGGGAATCCATTTGTAAAATATCATTAAGAAGTATTTTTTCCATATTTAATCTCCTTTATTTCTAATATATAATATTAATATTGTTTTGTCAATATACTTTACATCCAAAATGAACATTTTATCTATATTAGGATTCAGCATACCCACATTATAATCCCAAAATAAATAGTGAACCTCACCCCATCTAGTATACACAAAGTTAAGCGAGTATTACAATAGTAAGGAGAGGAAAAGATGGGAAAGAAAGGACAAAAGCGTCGTGTTTTTACGATGGAGTTCAAGAAAGAGGCGGTAGCACTGGCAGAAAAGAGGGAAAAGCCAATAAGCCAGATAGCTAAAGATTTAGGGCTTAACGAGAATCTGCTCCGAAAATGGATGGAGATTATGAAGAATGGAGAGGGTAATGGGATTAAAGTATTTCCCGGTAGAGGAAACCCTAGGGATGCTGAATTAGCCCGGCTTAAAAAAGAAAACAAAGATTTACGAATGGCGAACGAAATCTTAAAAAAAGCGGCGGTCATCTTTGCAACAAGCGAAGACCCCCGGTAAAGGTTTATATGTTTATGAAAAACTATAAAAACCAGTATACCGTAAAGAGGATGACCGAGCTTTTTGGGGTAAGCCGCAGTGCCTATTACAAATGGGCAAAGAATGGAGTATCAACACGAAGACAAGAAGCCGATGCCGAGCTTTTAAGTATCATTCGAGCTATTGTTAAAAAGCATAAAAAAAGATACGGTAGCCCTCGTGTACACAAGGAGCTTCAAAGTCGTGGAATACGCGTAAGCTTAAAAAAAGTAGCTTTTTTGATGCGTAAACATGGTCTAAATGCCCGCAAAAAGATAAATTATGTTAAAACAACGGATTCAAAACATAATCTTCCTGTATGCGAAAATATACTTAATCGTGATTTTCATGCAGAAAAACCGGGGCAAAAGTGGGTATCTGATATTACCTATCTTCGTACTACAGTTGGCTGGTTGTACTTAACAGTAATAATTGATCTGTTCGACCGCAAGGTAATAGGCTGGTCATTCAGTTGCAACATGGAAACTGTAAACACAACTATTGCGGCTTTAAGTATGGCTTTTAATAATCGTGATGTTGAAAAAGATTTTATATTTCATTCGGATCGGGGTGTTCAGTATTGTGCACAGTCCTTCTGTAATTTGTTACGCGAAATGTGTCCTACTGTACAACAGAGCATGAGCCGTAAAGGAAACTGCTGGGACAATGCGTGTGCTGAATCGTTTTTCAAAACCTTAAAAATAGAACTGGATACTTTGAAAGGCAAGCACACAGAAGAAGAAGTTAGGGTGTCGGTGTTTATGTATATTGAAACATATTATAACAGAATTCGTATGCATTCAACACTTGACTATATTGCACCTAATGATGTATACTTAGAGAAAGCCGCTTAATTGTGTGTACCTAATGGGGTGAAGTCCATTATAAACCTATACTCATCTTCACATTTATTTACTTCTTGTTTCATGAAACCAGTAATAGTTTTAATATAATATTTTACATCTTTAAGTTCAGAAAGAACAAGGATTAGAAATAATCCCTTATTCTCTTCATTAAATTCGGATAATTGTCTTTTTTGTTCATCAGTAATTTCTAACATAATGTTACCATTACATTTTTCAATTATTTTATTTATTAATATATCATGTACACTGCCATCATATATTACTCTACCATCTTCAAAAGATATATTTTTTGTTTCAAACATTCTTTTTAGCTGCCCTTTTTTAAACCCTATACAATACCCATCGTTTTTTCCATAATAAGACCACTGATGTAAAGAATCCTTATCCAAGGATAATGAAAATATATATTGTTTATCCCAATTTGGAAACAATGTTTTTAAAAAAGATTCCCACTTTAAATCTTGGAAGTTCCCTTTCAATAAACCATCATTATATAATTTTTTCATAGGATATTCTATTTCATATTTATCATTCATGAATTCTCGTTGTGAAAGCCATATTTGTTTATTTTTAATAATATTTATTAATGCATCAGCATTGGTATAATGATATAATACAGTATCATCATTAATGTCTTTTTCCTTGTATATTTCTATATCTTTATGGATATTTTTATATTCATCCATACTTATAAATTTCTCCTTATTAAAAATCATAATTTCAAGTCATATTTCGTTGAAATTATTGTTTATTATGCGTAGTAATTTTGCTCTTACTATAAGAACTATTCTTTTGGAAAATCTTTATTGCAGAATCTGCAAATAGTAGCTTCTACTTTAGAATACTTAGTGCAATAAGGACATTTTTTATATATATTTTTTGCTTTTATTGTAAGGACTATTCCAAAGACTAACAAGCCAATTCCAAATACAAGCGGAATTATAGGTAGTGGAGGAGTGTCTCTGACTCCATAATTCGCTCCATGAGTTTCTACAAATTTTATATGCCCTACATAATCAATTATAAAAGTAATGGTAATTAAAGTTAATATTACTCCTATAATGACAAGAATAATACCAATTATTTTTGATGTACGCATTAAAAAACTCCTTTATTGTTAATTTCAATAATTATATAATATTATCAATACTTTGTCAATAGATTTTTACCTCCATAGATTTTTACCTCCATATTTCACCTTTCTATATTGACAAATCTACACCCTTATATTAGCATTAAATTACCTAGTGTTTTTCGCTATGGGTACCTATCTAACTGCTTTATCATTTTGAAATAGATAAAGCAACGACAAATATGCCGACATTTTAAACTCTCAAAACAACGCCGACGGAGGAATTATGGCTAAAGAACTGGCTTTAACAAACACAATAGAAAACAGGATTTTCACCATAAGGGGTCAAAAAGTAATGATTGACCGTGATTTGGCGGAATTATATGAAGTTGAAGTTAAAAGGCTAAATGAAGCTGTAAAACGCAACATTGAACGATTTCCGTCCGATTTTATGTTCCAACTGACACGGGCGGAATGGGATAATTTGCGGTCGCAAATTGCGACCGCAAATAAGAATGTTTCTAAAGTGAGATCTCTTCCCTATGTGTTTACAGAGCATGGGTTACTCATGTTGTCAAATGTGCTTAATTCGGAAAAAGCAATAAAAATGAGCATACAAATAATAAGAGTTTTTGATAAGTTAAGAAAATACGCTTTAAGCCAAACATCTAATGATAAACGAATAAAAGAATTGCACAAACTTTTAATGATTCATATAGAAAACACAGATAACAAACTGTCAAAACATGACAAACAAATCAACAAAATTCTTGTGGCTCTTAACAGTCTAATTGAACATCCAAAACCAGCCAAGCGGATTGGGTTTAGAGCTAATTAACCACCGTACTCCCCCGCATCCCCATAAACAAAACCTCTTTCCTGGCGTTCATCTTGCAACTTTCCCCATGCTTCCATACCCTTTTCCCGAAGCAATAAGTTATCATTTTTCAACTCAGGGTAATTTTCAAAAAAAGCTGGGAATTTTTCGCAAGGGTATGATTCACACAAGGCACAGATTTCTACATTCTTTTCTTTCGCACAAATTCTAACGGCACAATCCGGGTTGCCGCTTCCTTCTTTGCAGGAAATACACACACCCGGTTCAACCATGCTTTTCAGAAAAGGCCAAAATTTATCGCCATTGGGAATGAATTGTATTATTTCCTCGAAACTGGCTTTTTTCATTTCTTCGTACAGGGTTTTTGCCGCTGGTTCTATTTTTACTTTAACCGCGCAGTTTTCACAGTAAAGTCCGCAA
>Ga0099364_10005046_pt1 | contig 19748 bp, 2 predicted proteins | sample TergutTh196P3_FD_73070 | JGI IMG/M metagenome (GOLD analysis project Ga0099364, IMG submission 73070) | Microcerotermes parvus P3 segment gut microbial communities from Pointe-Noire, Republic of the Congo - Th196 P3 | ecosystem: Host-associated > Arthropoda: Insects > Digestive system > Gut ... | reverse complement strand
TGAAAAGGGGTTCTTCCCGTATGAGGAAATAGATACCCTGCGCGATTTCGAAACAAGACTGCAGGGGCATCCCAGTTCGAAAGACACCCCGGGCGTCGAGCTCTCCACAGGGCCGCTGGGCCTGGGGCTTTCGGCGTCGCTTGGCATGGCGCTGGCTGCGCGCCTTGACGGCTTCGCTTCCAGGGTATATACGGTGCTCGGCGACGGGGAATTGAACGAGGGCACAGTTTGGGAAGCGGCAATGGCGGCGGTCAAATTTAAGATAGACAACCTGACTGCGATAGTCGATTTAAACGGCGTTCAACTGGACGGCACGACGTTGGACATCATGCCGATCGGCGACGTCGGCGCCAAATTTGCGTCGTTCGGGTGGCACTGCATCGAATGCGACGGCCACGACATAGAATCGCTTGTCGACGCGTATGACAAGGCGGCGTCGTTCAAAGGCGGCCCGAGTGTAGTCATCGCGCGCACCGTAAAAGGCAAGGGCGTGTCATTTATGGAGGGCCAGAGCAAATGGCACGGCAACCCCATAAGCGCCGACGACTACAAAATAGCCGCCGCAGAACTATCCACCACCCCATAGGGCGCGACACCAGGTCAACGAAGTTGACGTTTGGCGCACCGCCCCGAAAACGGCACTACACTAACCTACATTCCGCCGCCGTAGCGGCGGCACAAAATGAAATGAATTAGGACAAATTTTAATATTGTGTTTCGTTTGTCCTCCTGGTTTTGGGGTCCAGGGGCCGGAGCCCCTGGTCGTTGGGGGTCCGGGGGTATTCGAAAATCCCCGGCGCCTTTTTTGCTTCTTTTTTGGGCGGTCAAAAAAGAAGTTTCACACTATCTCCATAATAATCTACAACCAGAAAGGGGCGCAAAATATATGCCACAATCAATACGCGACGCATACGGCGAGGCTATTCTCGCCTGCGGCAGGGAAAACAAAAATATCGTCGTGCTGGACGCCGACGTTTCGGGCTCGACGCGATCGGGCGTATTCGCAAAAGAAATACCCGAACGCTTTTTTAACGTAGGCATCGCAGAAGCCAACATGACCGCGATGGCCGCAGGCTTCGCGGCGTCGGGGAAGATACCTTTTGTCAATACGTTCGCGACGTTCGTGACGACGCTCGGGCTGCTGCCCGCGCGCGCGCTGGGCTCGTATTCCAAGCTGCCAGTCAAGCTGATGGGGGGGTACGGCGGCCTGTCCGACGCGTTCGACGGGCCGAGCCACCACGCCGTCGAAGACCTTGCGATCATGCGCAGCATACCCAATTATAGAGTGTATGTGGCAAGCGACGCCGCCCAGACCAAGTGGCTCGTAAACCACGTGGCTGCCGTGCCTTCGCCGGTGTATCTGCGGCTTTCGCGCGACACATTCCCCGACGTATACGAGGCGGGGGACGTGTTTGAAGACGGCAAGGGCAGGATAGTGCGCGAGGGCGGCGACGTTTCAGTCATCTCCTGCGGCATCCTCACCGGTTTTGCCGCCCAAGCGGCGGACGAGCTGGCAAAAGAGGGGATATCTGTGCGCGTGGTGGACATGTTTTGCCTGAAACCTATCGACGCAGAGCTCATAATAGAATGCGCCAATAAGACAGGCGCCATCGTCACAGCAGAAGAGCATTCGGTGATTGGCGGGTTGGGCGGCGCGGTGTGCGAAACACTCTGCGAGGCCGGAGCGGCCGTGCCTGTGACGCGCGTCGGGTTGAATGACACCCACGCGGAATGCGGCCCGTACAAAAAATTGCTGGGCAAATATGGGCTGGACAAGGACGCGGTCATCAATGCTGTAAAAGACGTGATTTCCAAAAAACGCCGGTAATAAAAATGTAATAAACTTAACAAAATATTAAATTATTGTTTCGAGATGGTTACAATTTGACCATCTCTTTTTTTTATGGAAATTGCTCATGCAATCGTAAAAAACGCCAGACGCGTTTGGTAATATATGCATAGCCCACCTCGCAATCCTCATTATTTGGTTAACGGAAATGATATAAAACTTATAATCGTTAGCCTAAATTGCAGAAATATTTCAATTTCATGTTATCAAAAAAAGAAATATTGCGTTGATGACTTAATAGATGTAATATGTATATGTCATACCTTGTTCATATATTCATTTAGCTGATAAAGAAAATACTATCAGCGGGCTTGTATGTTCAGATAGGATGCTGCGTTGCGGCTCATATGGTTCGGGCGCGACTCGGCAATAGCGTTAAAAGGATGGTATTAAAGCATTTATCTGACAGCTTAGTTGTAGTATTAGATGGCGTGAAACCTGATGATTAATTAGAAAGAATAGGTTTCGCGGCGTTTTTTGGCGTTTAACACATTATTATTATTTCCGGGCAGGCGCCCGCGACAAGTGGAAGGGGTTCAAATGTATACTGATTCCGAAAAAGGCAACGTAAAGCCGTACAGCAGGACCAGGCGGATAGTTAGCTGGATAGTGACTATCGCGATGATTGTCAGCCTGTTTCCGACAGGCGCCCTCTTTGCCGATTTCCCGCAGGAGAGCGGCGGTGGCTCCGCTATAGTAGTAGGCGCCGAAGGCGGAGAGAACCTGGAGGAAGGCGCAGCCGAAGTCGGCGAGGAAGCCGACGAGCCGGACGGCGCTGGCGTCGAAGACGGCGAGGAAGCCGACGAGCCAGGTGACGTCGAAGACGGCGAAGAAGCTGACGAGCCGGATGAAGGCGAAGACGGCGAAGAAGTCGACGAGCCAGACGAAGGTGAAGACGGCGAAGAAGCCGAAGAAGCCGACGAGCCTGGCGACGTCGAAGATGGCGAGGAAGCCGATGATCCGGACGAAGGCGAAGATGGCGAAGAAGCCGACGAACCGGACGACGGTGAAGAAGCTGACGAGCCGGATGACGGCGAAGAAGCCGACCTTGAAGGGGAAGGCGATGAGGAAGACGAGTTCGACCTTATTGCCAGGGGCGGCGGCGGAATTTTCGCCCCGGGCGACGCCTACCTGGTCGAGTTCATCGTCGAGGGCGACGTCTATATCGTTTCATTTATAGAAGAAGGTAATGTTGCGCTGTACCCGGGCGCTCCGCCCAGGAACCTGTTCCCGGGTTGGGCGGTTTCGTTCCTCGGCTGGTACGAGGACGGGGCCTCCGACGACGACCCGCACGATTTCAATTCGCCCGTAATGGAGGACCTTCAACTGTTCGCGCGCTTTAGCGCACAGTATTTGGTCTCGTTCCTTGCGCGCGATAACGACGGCAATGAAATTGTTTATAAGTCAGCGCGCGTCGCCCCGGACGAGTATGTTGTAGAGCCTACTCAGGCCGAAATTGATGCCATGCTGCCGCAAGACAAGCTCTTTGAGCACTGGACGCTCGACGAGATAACAAAAATAAAATATGAGTTCGGCACGGAGTACCTTACTGATGACACACAGTTCTGGGCCGTGTTCGTCGACAAGGTCTATGTCTATTATGTTTCATACAGCGAGCAGATAGACCCGAATGTTATAAAACCGGGCGGGACGGCTACAAGGCCGGCGGACCCGACGAGGGACAACTATACTTTCCTCCATTGGACGACGGTACCCGGCGGCAATGGCCCCGCGTTCGACTTCAATACTGTTATCAACACGGAATTGATTTTATACGCTTCGTGGGAGGGCGTACCGAACAGTGTGGACTACAAGATCGTGTGGTGGCTGGAGGTTCCCAATCTTACCGTCGCCACACCAGTTCCAGGTAACCCCGAGCACTACGATTTTGCTTACGAGGAAATGAGGATCAAGCAAGGCACGCCCGGAACATCTGTGACAGTAGACGATCTGCCCGACTATATAAACGATTATTTGGATTATGTAGACGGCATATTTACAATGTTCCCTAATGATAGGAATGCTCTTATAGCCTATCTAAATAATGCTCCGCCGTGCGATATTAACGACCCCCTGTTGTATGCCGAGTTCCAATACAGCGCGGCAACGCCAATATCCGGCGCCAACAACACAATCGTCAACGTATACCTTACACGCAAAGTCTACACGATCAATTTTAATCTCGGCAGTTCCTTACGGTGGCTTGAATTTAAAACATCGGGCGATCGTTATTACGGGAGCAATTATTCTATTGATGTTAAATATGAGCAGAACCTGTCCAAAATTTGGCCGAGCTCCATGATAGCCGACTTCGAGCCCGAGCGATACGGATCAGTTAGTAATGTGTTCCGAGGGTGGGAATCCCCGGATACGGCAAACGTCAATATAAATATGGGGGGCGTCCTGTGGCTGACGTTAAGGAACATCTTGTCTTCCGATATGATGCCTGTGGACCCCGCGCTAACATCTTTTACGGTCGATGCTTCATATGGCAGCGCCGATGATTACAGCGTACGGTATTGGCTGGAACGATACAATGACCAACCGTTGGTAAATTACAGGACATATAATGGGAAGTTTTACATACTCGACGAACAGTACAGTCAGGACAATGTCCCCAGTAACCTCAGTCCCAAGGGCATCAACGGCGTGCGCTTTGTAGGTGCGGAATACAGCAATGACGAATATGGTCCCGGCTATGAGAATCAATTCAACTACGCATACACCCATTTTTACTATGACCGCAATAGGGTCGACTTGATCTACGACATGGGCGGCGCCCCCTCGAATATTCAAATACCCCGGGAGGTTGGCGTCATGTCCGGGCAGCCGCTTGATAATTACGAGCGCACCCCCGGCGCCTGGCCCGGATATAATTTCATGGGCTGGTACAAAGATTCCGATCACATGCAGGCATTCGACTTCAATTCGCTCATGCCAGCCAACACCAACCTCACCGTGTTCGCCAAGTGGGAATCGACGGAGAACATCGTCGATTTCTACGACGGCCCCGAGCCCCTGCCCCAGTACTGGCTCGGTAGTCAGGGCGTCGCGAACGGCGCTCCGGTCAATTTCAACAATTTGATATTCAACGGCACTTTGTACGATTCCAATCTGCCGTACTTCCTTGGCTGGCAGTACTATCCGCAGGGCATAAACGTATTGTCGCCGTACCCCATTGACCTTCTGGTATACGATAACCTCGACCTGTACGCGCATTGGCAGACCGAAGGCTTTACGGTAAATTACAACATGGGCACGGCCGACCCGGCCGCCAGCACGCTGCCGTCCGATCCACTCACATACGCGGTCGGCACATACGCGCGCGCGCTGCGGGGCAACATGGTAGCGCCGAACCCGGGCGAGATATTCATCGGCTGGCGCGTCAACGGCGCCGGTTCAGTCACCTACTACCCGGACAGCTTTATACCGATCACCGGTAATATGGAAATGTACCCGCACTTTGTAAGCGGCGGCGAGCTGGTACCCATCTTATTTAACAACAACTATCCTGCCTCTCAGGATATCCAGGAGCGGACGGTTGTTATGAATACGCAAGTGCCGATGCCGGACGAGACGATATTCAGCGTCGCCAACCGCCCGCCGAACCATACATTCGTCGCTTGGATGACGGAGTCTACCGGAGGCACGCGCTACCTTCCCCATTCGTTGTATCCCATGGGGAACACTTCCGTTATGTTATTTGCGGAGTGGTCCAGCAATGACGTTACGCTGACATTTGACGGCAACGGGGACATGGATGCAACGCTGGAGTCGCATTCGGTGCCGAGGGGCAGCACACAGAACGTGCTGGCTATGGCCCCGACGGGGCTCAGGCACGTCGGCCGCGAGTTTTTGGGCTGGAGCCTGCAAAGGAACACTCCTTCCACGCGTATTACGACGCCGATAGTGGTATCAAATGACACAACGATATACGCCCTGTGGAGCACAGACCTCGTTTATGTGGATCTGACGTTCGACGGCAACGGGGACGACAACAATACAATAGTAGTCGAAAGCGTATTAATCCACGACACGGCCAATCTGGACGTGCTCGGCCCCACCGATTTAATGAGGGTCGGCTACGACCAGGACGGCTGGACCCTGCAGAGGGACAACTATGCGTCCAAGGCGACTACAATATATGTCGGCGAGGACACGACGGTGTACGCGTACTGGGACGGCCCCATATATGTGACGCTGACCTACAACGGCAACGGCGACAACGCGAACACCACGCTCCCGGTGCAGTTCTTAAAACACACCATGGTGACTGTCGCGGATTCGGCGCCGGCGGTCGTGCGCATGTCTTACAGTCTTGACGGCTGGAGCTTCACGCGCGACGACCCGACGGACAGGGCCGTAACGTTCAGGATAACCGAAGACACAGACGTCTACGCTCTGTGGATCGAAACCGATGACGTAAATCTGATATTCAACGCTAACGGCGGCGAGGACAGGGCTGGAAACACTGAGTTCACGGTCCCCGTGCCTGTCTATTCCACGCAGATACTGGCCGATTATGAGCCTACAGGAAATGACGAATTCCGCAGAGCGGGCTACAGACTGCTCGGCTGGTCGACCGTTCCCGACGATGCGAGTACAGTGGTGACATCTGTCAATATACTTGGCGCCGACGTCACAGTGTACGCCCTGTGGAGCGACGGCCCTCTCGAATACACGACGCTGACATTTATCGGCAACGGCGGCGAGAGCAGAAACGGCAATATAACATATCAAGTCGATGTGCTTATCAATTCCACAGTAGTGCTGGCGGATTACGAGCCTACCGGCAACGACGTTTTCATACTGCCGGGCTCCGTCCAAGAAGGCTGGACTACGGTAGCCGACGATGTCACTACCCGCAGGACGTCCATCGATATATCGACGATCCCTGAGGAAGTGTTCGCCTATTGGGTTTCCGTCGATGATATCGAGGTAACATTCGACGGCAACGGCGGGTCGAATGCGAATAATCAAAATTCGCTCTTTATATTCGTTCCCGTAAACTCGACTTTTCTAATAGCCGACATAGAGCCCACTGGCAACGATATGTTTACATTGCAAGGGCATAGCTTTGCGGGGTGGACCACAGTCCGCGACGACGCGACGACCATGGTGGGCGCATCGATCACCTTCGGGCTTATCGATGTCACGCTCTACGCGCTGTGGACCAGGGGCGACGACGTTGCGCTGATATTCAACGGCAACGGCGGCACGAACTCGCTGGGCAATGACTCTTACTCCGCGCTCGTACCGATTAACTCGGTGCAGCTCCTGTCAGATTGGGAACCTACCGGAAACGACAGGTTCACGATGGCGGGTCACAAGCTGATTGGTTGGACGCTGCAGCCCAACGTAGGCGCGCTGTTGACCACCGTCAATATCGTTGAGGTGGCGTTCAATGTATACGCCGCCTGGGAAGAGATCGACGACGTCGAGTTGATATTCGACGGCAACGGCGCGACAAACGGGCATGGTAATGCGACATATGCAGTAGGCTTTCCTGCTAACTCACTGCAGGTTTTGCTTGCGGACTGCGAGCCCACCGGGCTCGATGCGTTTAATAACCCCGGGCACGCCCTGCTTGGCTGGACAGCCACGAACGAACCCACCGCGCCGCTGATTACAGACGTGACCATATTGGAAGACAATATAACCGTCTATGCGAAGTGGAGCGAATACCGCGAAGTCAGGCTGATATTCAACGGCAACGGCGGCGCCAACATACGCAATGAGACCATTTACTTCAGAAGCGTACCGATCAACTCGCCGCAGCAGCTTTCTGTGTGGGAGCCTAAAAACGACGACATGTTCACCTGGGTGGGGCATAGATTCCTCGGCTGGACGGCGGCGGTTACGCCGGTCACCCCCTACATAACCCAAGTCTACGTCGGCGAGTCGGACGTCAATGTATACGCCCAGTGGAGCGACTTTACGGAGATAATACTGACATTCGACGGCAACGGCGGCAGGAACGGCGCAAACCAGGACAGAGTTTCCGTACCGGTTCCGATTTTCGCCACATTGAGCGAATTGACGCCCATCCTGGCAACGCTCGATCTCGAATTCAGGAGGATAGGCAGCTCCTTACGGGGCTGGACGAGGATCGTTAACGACCCGGCCACCTTGGTATTTGACATTATAATTGAAGATGTTGATATAACGCTGTACGCGTTGTGGCAAACGGTGCCGAACAAACTGCTCATATTCGACGGCAACGGCGGCGTGAACAGGAACGGGAACGACGTATTCTCGGCGTCCGTACCTGTCTATTCCATGCAGTTACTGGCCGACCACGAGCCTACGGGTAACGACGCGTTCCGTCTCGCGGGCTACAACCAGCTCGGCTGGACGACCGTCCCCGATGACGCGAGCACGCAGGTGACCTTGGTAAATATAAACGAAGATAATGTCACTGTGTACGCCCTGTGGAACGACGGCGCGCCCACATACACGACGCTGACCTTCAACGGCAACGGCGGCGAGGACAGCAGCGGTGCTACCACATATGTAGCCAATGTGCTGATCAACGATACAGTATTGCTTGCGGACTACGAGCCAACGGGCATCGACGCATTCCTGCGTCCGATGTACGATCAAGATGGCTGGACGACGACGGCGGACGACGATACGACCCTCGTAACAGAAATTGATATAGGGACTGTCGGCGAAGAAGTGTTCGCCTATTGGAATTATGTTGGATATGTCATATTGACGTTCGATGGCAACGGCGGGTTGGATTCCAATGGTAATGAAGAGCACGACGTGCAGGTAGCCGTGAACTCGACCCAGATAATAGCGGACATACAGCCCAGCGGCGCCAATATGTTCACGTTGCAGGGGCACAGGTTCCTTGGCTGGACCACGATCCCCGACGACGCGACGACCATTGTGGGCGCGACGATCAATATCAGGCTTTCAGACATCACGGTCTACGCGCTGTGGACCAGGGGCGACGACGTCGCTTTGATATTTAACGGCAACGGCGGCGCGGACTTGTTGAACAACGATACATACTCCGTGCTCGTGCCGATCAACTCGGCGCAGCTCCTGTCCGATTGGGAGCCCACCGGCGACGACAGGTTCAGAAGGGCGGGTTATACGCAGATAGGCTGGACGCTGGAGCCCGACGTAGGCGCGCTTTTGACCTCTGTAAATATCGTGGAGGCGGCGTTCAATGTATATGCCGCATGGGAAGAGCGCGACGACGTTGAGCTGATATTCGACGGCAACGGCGGCAGGAACAGCGCCAACGCAACCGAGTACAGAATAGACGTACGTATTAATTCAATGCAGGTGGTTGCCAACGTGCAGCCTACCGATATGTTCAGGAACCAGGGCTATAGCTTCGACGGCTGGTCGACCGTGCGAAACGACGCATCGACGCGCGTCGGCGCCACTGTCCGTATCGACGAAGCGAATGTGACGCTTTACGCGCTGTGGATCAGCCGTGAAGACATCTTCCTGACGTTCAACGGCAACGGTGGCCGGACTGCGGCCAACGGAACCACATACACAATTCGAGTACCCGTCAACTCGACGCACCTGGTGGCGGACCTTGAGCCTACGGGCGCTGACGAGTTCTTCAACCCGGGCTACAACCTGCTGGGCTGGACGATGGTCGCCAACGATCCGTCGACGCTGAGGGTCAATATCGATATCGATGAAAACGATGTTACATTATATGCTCTGTGGAGCGACGGGCCGCTATATGTGAACCTCATATATGACGGCAACGGCGACAAGGACAACACATTGCTGACAGTCCCGGTGCTCGTAAACAGCCTGGTTAATGTCGACACCGGCGCGCCGGACGTCATAATGCTTGGCTACGATTTAGACGGGTGGAGCACTGTACGCAATTCGATCGCCTCGCTCATTACGGCGCCGATACGCCTCAGGGCCGATACGACTGTGTATGCGTTGTGGAGCGATGGGCCGTTATATGTCGATCTGACATTCGACGGCAATGGCGACGTAGAAAATACAATATTAACAGTACCTATATTAAAACATGCCGATGTGACGCTGGCCGATCATGAGCCGGTTGGGCTAGTCAGGGCCGGCCAGAACTTTGACGGCTGGTCGACGACGCGCGGCTCGGCTGCGACCAGGGTGACCGGGCTTACGCGGCTCATCGCCGATGTGACCGTATACGCGCTGTGGACGGATTACGCGCGCAGCGACACGCCGAACATCGACCCGATAGAAGAGGGCGACAGGCTCGTGACAGGCCAGGGCGTGCGCGGCTCGCGCATCAACGTTACATGGCCGAACGGAGCGGAAACATTTACGACGGTGGACGCGGGCGGCAACTGGGTCATCGCGGTTCCGGCCGGGCTTGACCTAGTGGAAGACGACATCGTGACGGCTGTCCAAGTTGAAAACGGCAAGCTGCCAAGCTGGCCCGCGCAGGAGACGGTGGGCGGCGGCGACAAGATCGGCAACGGCAAGAGCGACACGCCTGACATCGACGTCATACGCGCCGGCGACCCAGTGGTTACCGGACGCGGGACAGCAGGTTCGACAATTGAAGTGGTATTTGAAGGCGTAGCGGCGCCCGTAGTCGTGACGGTGGGCGCGAACGACACATGGTCGGCGAATGTACCGGCGGCGGTAACGCTTGCCGAGGGCGATATCGTGCTGGCGCGGCAGACGACGGGCACTAAAGACCCGAGCGACTGGGCGCAGAGCACAGTTATTGGCGACACCATGCTCGTCAGCGATACACCGACCATCAACCCGATAGACGCAGGCGACAGGTTGGTCAGAGGCGAAGGCGTGCCGGGTGCGGAAATTGAAGTTACCTGGCCCAACAGCGCGGCTACCACTATCGTCAATGTCGATACGATAGGTTATTGGACGGCGACGGTGCCGGCGGCAATCGATTTGGTCGTCAACGACGTTGTGACCGCAGTGCAGACGGAAAGCGGCAAACTCCCCAGCGTGCCTGCGCACGAAACAGTGGGCGGCGGCGATCTGCCCGGCGACGGCAAGAGCGACACACCTGACATCAACATAATTCTCGCGGGCGACAGGACGGTGACAGGCGCCGGTACGGCAGGTTCATACCTGTTGGTCAGGTTCCCCGGTTATGTCTTTGTTGAAACGACAGTCGCTGCAGACGATACATGGAGCGTCAATGTTCCCACCGGACTGGATTTAGAGGTGGGAGACGAAGTGTTCGCCATGCAGCAGACGGGCACAAAAGATCCCAGCGACTGGGCGCAGCGCACGGTCGTAGGCGAGCTGCCGCAACTCCGCAGCGATACCCCGAATATCAACCCAATAGCGGCGGGCGCCAGCTCTGTTTCAGGGCAGGGCGTACCGGGCGCAGAAATTGAAGTAACATGGCCGGATGCGTCGGCAGCGCCGACGACGGTGACAGTCGACCCGAACGGCAACTGGAACGCCGGTGTACCGGCGGGCACGACGCTAGTGGCAGGGGAGGTTGTTACAGCCGTACAGACGGAGGACAACAAGCTTCCGAGCCTCCCGGCCACCGAAACGGTCGGCGGCGTGCCGGTCGAAGTCAGCGATACGCCGGACATAGATATTATTATAGCCGGAGACAGGGTCATTAACGGGCGCGGCACACCGGGTTCGGAAATCGCGGTAAGGCTGCCGGGTTGGCCGAGTTTGGTATACACGACAGTCGGCGCCAACACGCTGTGGTCGGTAAACGTCCCGTCGGCAGTAGATCTGGTTGAAGACGACATCGTGCTGGCGCGGCAGACGACAGGGACAAAAGACCCGAGCGAATGGGCGCAGCGCACCGTATTGGGTATGGCGCCGCCTATGAGGAGCGACACGCCCAACATCCATCCGATTACCGAAGGCGACGTAATCGTGACCGGCGACGGCGTGCCGACCGCAGACCTTCTGGTGACGTGGCCCAACGGCGACGGGACATACGCAAGGGTCGACGGCAACGGCTTCTGGTCCGTCAACGTGCCACACTACATTGATTTGGTAGAGGGCGACATAGTCATAGCCGTACAGACCGAATACAACAAGCTCACGAGCCTCCCGGCGCAGGAGACTGTCGGCGGCGGGGACATTGGCACACACAAGAGCGACACACCAGATATAGACGTAATATATGAAGGCGACACAACAATCACCGGCCACGGGACGAGCGGTTCCACAATCACAGTGCAACTGCCGGACTTCAGGACGGTCGAAACAACAGTAGGCGCCAACAACACATGGTCGGTAAACGTGCCGACCGATATGTACCTGGTTGAAGACGACGTAATCTTCGCGATGCAGACGACCCCGGGCAAAGACCCGAGCGACTGGGCGCAGAGCACGGTATTAGGCGGCGGCACTCCGCTGCCCCGCAGCGACACGCCAAACATCGATCCGATAACAGAAGGCGACGTAATAGTATCCGGCCAAGGCGTGCCGGACGCGGCGCTCAAGGTAATATGGCCAGGCGTGCTGGGGCTCTCCACGGATACGACTGTAAACGCGCAGGGCAACTGGACGGTAGCCGTACCCTCTAACATAGTCTTGGTCAGCGGCGACGTAGTTACCGCAGTGCAGACAGAGCCGGGTAAGCTTGAAAGCTTGCCCGCGCAGGAGACGGTTGGACAAGTGACCGGTTACAAGAGCGATACGCCGGATATCGACGTAATATACGCAGGAGATTCGATCGTAACTGGGCGCGGCACCCCGGGATCCGCTATACTGGTACGCTTTAATGGCAACTATCTGACACAGTCGACCACGGTGGACGTAGACGGATTGTGGTCTGTCAATGTACCGGCAGGGATCACATTGGTAGTCGGCGACGTCGTGTACGCACAACAGGTGACCCCGGGCTACATAATGCCGAGCGACTGGGCGCAGAGGACCGTTATTGAAAGGCCTACGCAGCTCATAAGCGACACCCCGAACATCAACCCGATCAGGGAAGGCGCGGTCGTCGTTACCGGCGAAGGCGTGGCCGACGCGGAAATCCAAGTAGTATGGCCGAACAACCTGGGCACGACCAGGACGATAGTAAACGCCAACGGCAACTGGAGCATCTCCGTGCCGGCAGCGGTTTCGCTGGTAATAGGCGACGTAGTAACGGCTTATCAGACAGAGACAGGGAAACTCCGCAGCCTGCCCGCCACAGAGACGGTCGGCGGCGACCCGGGCGATTACAGCGACACACCGGACATCGACGAGCTATTTGAAGGCGACGAGTACATCACCGGTATTGGTACGCCGGGCTCCAGAATAAGGGTGCGCCTGCCCGATGGCAGGATTATCGAGACGGTAGTGGGCCCCGATTCGCGGTGGTCCGTCGACGTACCCGCCAACGCGCCGCTATTAGCCGGACAGGAAGTGTACGCGCAGCAGATAACCGATGGCAGCTTCCCCAGCGAATGGGCGCAGCGCACGGTTAAGGTGAGGCCGACGCTGTTGATCAGCGATACGCCGAACATCGATCCCATTTCATACGGTGACAGGCAGGTCACAGGCCAGGGCGTGCCGGGCGCAGCAATTGAAATTACATGGCCGAACAGCGATACAATGACAGTAACGGTGAGGGGCAGCGGCAACTGGGCCGCCACTGTACCGACAGGGATGACGCTACGCATCGGAGAGATTGTGACGGCGGTGCAGACCGAACCGGGCAAGCTCCCCAGCGTACCGGCGACCGAAGCTGTGGGCGGCGTGATCACCTATAAGAGCGACACGCCGGACATCAATACAATATATGAAGGCGACGACAAAGTGAAGGGCCTCGGCTTGTCCGGTTCCATCATCACAGTGAAGTTCCAGGACAACTCGATAGTTGAAACGACGGTTGGGCCGGTGGGCCTCTGGGAGGTCGCGGTACCGGCGGGCATCGTACTGGAGGTCGACGACGTAGTATACGCTATGCAGAAGACCGGTACATATGAACCCAGCGATTGGGCGCAGCGCACGGTCATTGAAAAGCCTGCCAGAGCCCGCAGCGATACACCGAATATCAACCCGATCACTAGCACAGACATTAGCGTCACGGGCGAAGGCGTCCCGGGCGCGACGATAACGGTTACATGGCCAAACGGCGCTACGTCTACCGCCACAGTCAGCCAGAACGGCAACTGGGCCGTCAGGGTCCCATCGTCTGGCCTGAGGCCCGGCGACGTGGTGACGGCGGTACAGACCGAAGTCGGCAAGGATCCGAGCTGGCCCGCCCACGAGACAGTGACAGGCGGCAGGCCGGAAGACGGCGAGAGCGACACACCGGACATCGACGTGATATATGCGGGCGACACCGTAATCAACGGTTCCGGCGTCGCAGGTTCGACGGTGACCGTACGCTTCATGGACGGCAGGACGCGTACTGTGAATGTGGCGAACAACGGCAGGTGGACAGTAAACGTGCCCGCAGGGATGACCTTGGCAGTAGGCGATGTCATTGAAGCGATGCAGCGCACGTTGGATTACCTCCCGAGCGATTGGGCGCAGCAGACAGTCAGGGCGCGTATAACAATCGTTTACAGCGACACGCCCAATATCAACCCGATAACCGCGGGGGACAAAACAGTCACCGGCGAGGGCGTGCCTGGAGCCGAAGTGGAAGTGACATGGCCTAACGGCACAAAGACACGCACGAGGGTCGACGCCAATGGCAACTGGACGGCGTTAGTACCGCAGGGCGTGACGCTGGCAGAAAACAATGTAGTGTCGGCTATCCAATATGAAGCCGGAAAACAGCCCAGTACCCCGGCGCACGCGACGGTCGGTGGCGGCGACAAGCCGGGCGACGGCAAGAGCGATACACCCAACATTAACGTTATTATCGCAGGCGACAGGGTTATTTATGGCAACGGCGTACCGGGGTCGCAGATCACGGTGCGGTTCAAAAACAACGAGAGGGTGCGTGCAACGGTAGCGGCCAGTAGCATATGGTCCGTGCCGGTGCCGGCCGGAGTGACGCTGGTAGCGGGTGATTTAGTGCTGGCGGTTCAAGTGACCGGGACAAAGAGCCCGAGCGACGAAGCGCAGCGCACAGTCCTGGCCGCGAGGCCCCCGGTACGCAGCGATACCCCGAACATCGATCCAATTAGAAATACAGACACGAAGGTCACAGGCAAAGGCGTGCCCGGAGCCGTGATAGTTGTCACCTGGCCCGACGGCCGGACGACGCAGACAGTGGTAGAGCCGGATGGCGTCTGGATCGCCGACAAGCCGTCGAACCTGACGCTCAGGGAAGGCGACATCGTTATAGCGGTACAGACCGAGCCGGGCAAGCCCGCAAGCCTGCCGGCGCAGGAGACGGTCAACGGCGACAGGTCGACGGGCCCCGGCAACAATGGAAAGAGCGACACGCCCGATATCGACGAAATACTGGTCGGCGCGTCCAGGGTCACAGGCCGCGGCACACCTGGTTCAGAGGTCGTAGTCAAGTTCAGGAACGGCCGTACCGTTAGGGCGACAGTCGCAGCCAATGGCACTTGGTCGGTAAATGTGCCGACAGGGATCACCATGAACCTAGGCGACGTCGTGTATGCGCAGCAGCTCACAGCCGGCAAGGAGCCGAGCGACTGGGCGCAGAGAACGGTAACCGCACAAAAGCTGCCGACCGACAGGCCGACTGTAGACTCTATAACAGAGGGCGACAGGTACGTCACAGGCAAAGGCATACCGGGCGCGAAGATCATAATTACATGGCCCGACGGCACGGAAAGCTCGACTATCGTGCACGGCGATGGCGAATGGAGAGTGGATCTGCCCAGTACGGTAAACCTCAACGCAGGCGACATAGTCAGCGTCGTGCAGGTAGAGGCTGGAAAGGCGCCCAGCGCCCCTGTCCAAGTGACAGTACTGCGCAGGGCGACGCCCACGCCGACCCCGATAGTAATGAATTCAGGCTCGCAGGGTTCGGGCCGCAGCGGATTGCCGCCCAGCCCGACGCCCGCTCTCGTAATTGAGGACGAGGAGTCGCCACTGGCAGGGTTCATACCGGATCATATACAGTACATCAAAGGCTACCCCCAAGGCGACGTCAGGCCCGACAGCCCGATAACGCGCGCGGAAACAGCGGAAATCATTTACAGGCTGCTCTTGGCGAGCAGGACGGCCGGTAGGCTGGAAAGCCCGTTCCCGGATGTAGGGAACGATGTATGGTACACGCAGTCAGTGTCATATCTTGCAAGCATTGATATCATCAGGGGCTATCTGGACGGCACGTTCAGGCCGGACAACCCGATAACCAGGGCGGAGTTCGCAACGATGATCTCCGGGTTTGACAACCTAGAAGAAGTGGACTACAACGTATTCCCGGATGTGGACGACCACTGGGCCAAAGGCTATATCAACAGTGCGGCCGCAAAAGGCTGGGTCGCCGGCTACCTCGACGGAACATTCAAGCCGGAGGACTTTATAACCAGGGCAGAGGTCATATCAGTAATAAACCGTATGCTGAACCGAAAGGTGCGGGCGAGCGATTTACCGTCCTGGGCGCCAAGCTACACGGATTTGACCACAGCCCATTGGGCATACGCCGACGTCATCGAGGCGTCGATAGGCCACAAGTTTGAGCGGGAAACGCAGGACGACTACGAGACGTGGCTGGAACCTTATGAACCATAACTGACAGGCTCCCGGTGGGGGGCGAACGGCGACGCAAAGCCCCCCGCCGGTTGCTAAAACTTGCGCAGCATAAGGGTTTTGGAAATTACTTAATGTCTAGAGAACCCACTGTACATTGGTTACGGTGGGTTTTTCTCTTAAATGGCTCGTATTTCATATAAGATGACTTATAATTCGTATAAATCGCAATCAAAAAAATGGTAAATAAACTTAACAAAAATAATCGTAGTGTGTCTAATTTGAAATTTAAAATAAATTATTGTTATGAAAAATTTTATTTATTAGTTGACATCCAAGACTAACAGGTTGTAATATATATATGTCGCGTTTTATTCATGTGTTCATATAGCATGCAGGTATACGCGAAAAGCTTGAAACATATAAGTATCGATGATGAGGCGGGTTATTAATAAAGTCAGTATGGGCGTCAAAACTCGATGATAGTGAAATAGGTGATGTTAGTCATTTGGTAGTCCGAAACATCAATGAAATCTAAGCGCCTAGCATATTATTTATTAGATGCCCAAAACGTGCGGAAGGGGACAACATGTTTACCAAAACCAAAAAGAGCGAGAAAATGCAGCACGGCAATGCAAAGCGGTTAGTCAGTTGGATATTGGCTATCGCGATGATGGTCAGTTTGTTACCGTCAGGGGCCCTGTTTGCAGATCACCCGCAGGAGAGCGGCGGCGGCGCAGCTATAGTTGAAGGCGCCGGAGGCGGGGAAAGCCTTGAAGAAGGCATAGCCGAAGAAGGCGAAGAAGCCGACGAACCGGACGGCACAGAAGAAGGCGAAGAAGCCGACGAACCGGGCGAAGTCGAAGACGGCGAAGAGGCAGATGAGCCGGGCGAAACAGAAGACGGCGAGGAAGCTGACGAACCGGACGAAGGCGAAGACGGCGAAGAGCCGGACGAAGGTGAAGAGGCCGACGTCCCGGACGAAGGTGAAGAGATAGACGAGCCGGATGAAGGCGAGGACGGCGAAGAAGCCGATGAGCCGGACGATGGCGAAGAGGTTGACGAGCTGGACGACGGTGAAGAGGGCGACCTCGATGAAGAAGACGAGTTCGCCGAAATCGCCAGGGGCGGCGGTGGGATTTTTGCACCGGGCGACGCGTACCTGGTTGAGTTCATCGTCGAGGGCGACGTCTATATCGTTTCATTTATAGAAGAGGGCAGCTACGCGCTGTACCCCGGCGCCCCGCCAAGGAACATGTTCCCGGGCTGGGCGGTTTCGTTCCTCGGCTGGTACGAGGCGGGGGCGTCCGACGACGACCCGCACGATTTCAACACGCCAATAATGGCGGATCTGGAACTGTTCGCGCGTTTCAGCGAATTGTATCTTGTACAGTTCCTCGCTCGCGACAGCAACGGCGACGAAATCGTCTATAAGACCGCGCGCGTCGCGCCGGACGAATACGTCGTCGAGCCCACACAGGCCGAAATTGACGCCATGCTCCCGCAGGACAAGCTGTTTGAGCATTGGACGCTCGATGAGTTCACAAAAATAAAATATGATTTCGGCATGGAGTACCTTACCGACGACACGCAGTTCTGGGCCGTGCTAGTCGACAAGGTATATGTCTATTATGTGTCGTATAGCGAGCAGATAGACCCGAACGTCATTAAGCCGGGAGGGACGGCCACAAGGCCTGCGAACCCGACGAGGGACAACTATACCTTCCTACATTGGACGACGACGCCCGGCGGCGACGGCCCAGCGTTCGACTTCAATACTACAATCGACGCGAACTTAATACTATACGCTTCTTGGGAGGGTGTGCCGAACAGCGTTGACTACAAGATCGTATGGTGGCTGGAGGTTCCCAACCTTGACGTTCTGCCGGATTATACCGATCCAGATCATTACGACTTTGCGTACGAAAAGGTGCTACGTGGCACGCCCGGAGAAGAAGTTACTGTGACCGATTTACCCGACTATATTCTCGATTATTGGGAATATATGGACGGCGTATTTACAATGTTTCCTAATTATATGACATTTGAAAGCGCAGACCAAATTGCTTTTTTAAATTATATAAACAATGCGCCAGATTATCAAAATATTAACAAAGATCCACTGTTGTACGCCGATTTCCAATACAGCGCGAAGACGACAATATCCGGCGCCAACAACACGATTATAAACGTATATCTCAAACGTAAAGTTTATACGATTAATTTTGAACTCGGCTATAGCAATCGATCATTCGTATTTAAAGATACAGGCGTTCGCTATACTGGGAGCAATTATTCAATTGACGTAAAATATGAACAGAACCTGTCTACTATTTGGCCGAGTACAATGACGGCTGATTTTGAACCCGATGATTTCGGTCCCGAATTAGAGTATTTTCGGGCATGGGAATCGCCGAGTGAGGCAAACACCAACGGTATCGTCAATAATGTTGGCGCAATCGGCAATTGGCGCAAAGTTTTATGGCTGACGCGAAGGAACATCATGTCGTATGATATGATGCCTGTGGATCCCCTGCTGACGTCATACACTGTCGAAGCCACATATAACAAGGCTGATGAGTACGACGACGAATATAGCGTACGTTACTGGTTTGAACAGTACAATGGCCAGCCGTTAGCTGACTACAGGTTTTATAATGGGAAGTACTATATCCGCGACATCGATTACAGTCAAGATAATGTCCCCAACAATTTAGCCGCCAAGGGCATCAACGGCTTTCAAAATGTTGGTAAGGAATATGCAGACGATGAGTATGGCGTAGGCCATGGTAATGATGAAGACCCACGCTTGTTCACCCACTTTTATTATGACCGCAATAGGAACAATTTAATCTACGATTTGGGCGGCGCCGAAGCAGATAAAGTAGAGCAGGGCGTAATGTTCGGACAGCCGCTTGGTATTTATGAATATACCCCCAATCCCTGGCCCGGATATAATTTCATTGGCTGGTTCAAGGACTCCGATTACACGCTTGCGTTTAATTTTAGTAATTCGTTCATGTCGGCCAATACCGACCTCACCGTTTTCGCCAAATGGGAATCGACGCAGAACATCGTAAATTTCTACGACGGCCCCGAAGCCTTGCCCCAGTACTGGATCGGTTCACAGGGCGTCGCGAACGGCGCGCCGGTTAACTTTAATAACCTGATTTTCGGCGGCGTACTGTACGATTCCAACCTGCCATACTTCCTTGGCTGGCAGTACTACCCGCAGGCCATGAGCATAATGTCGCCGTACCCCATAGACCTTCTGGTATACGACGACCTCGACTTGTTTGTGCATTGGCAGACCGAGGGCTTTAGGGTTAATTACAACTTAGGCACAGCAGATCCGAGT
>Ga0099364_10005045_pt1 | contig 19748 bp, 19 predicted proteins | sample TergutTh196P3_FD_73070 | JGI IMG/M metagenome (GOLD analysis project Ga0099364, IMG submission 73070) | Microcerotermes parvus P3 segment gut microbial communities from Pointe-Noire, Republic of the Congo - Th196 P3 | ecosystem: Host-associated > Arthropoda: Insects > Digestive system > Gut ... | reverse complement strand
CAATTTCCATAATCCGGCGGTAAATCCCGCCATGGAGCGCCTGTGCGTAGAATCCAGAAAACCGCATTGATAAATTTGCGATTGTCGCGGGCATTTCCTCCCCAGGTTCCCTTACGACCAAGCAAATTAGGTTCCAAAATCTGCCAGACTGTATCGGATATGTCGTGCCGTCTGTGTGCCTGTTGCATAAAATTTCTCCCGGTTTCCAAAAACTCAGATATTATACAATCTATTGACTACACTGCCTAGGAAGTTTTGCTTTTGTGTCATCCGAAGCTGTTTCCCGCTGGCGGTCGATAAACCCATCGAGCCAGCGAACACTCTCAAGGTCATATGCAAGCTCAATGTTTACCTGTTCCTTGATTACCTGCCGAAAGATCTCGGCGTTTGATCGAATTTTGTCTTCCATATTTCTAACCTCCAAGGTCAGTGGCGGTCAACGATCATACATCTGAACCTAAACCTCCCTAACTAAACAACCGCCGCGCCAAAAAACTGCCTGCCGGCAAACCTTCGCTCAGCATATGCCCTTGCGGACGGATAACGTAATCCTGACGAATCTGCTCCAGCGTTTCATCCGACAGAGGATTACCCTGATCGTCAATCAAAACGCCGTCCATAACCTTGGCAAAGCGCCGGATAACGGCAAGCATCTGCGAAAAGGCGTGCTGGCCACGCGGCACACAGGGCACGTCAAACTGAAAGGTCAGATCGCTGCTTTTCAGATATTTCATGTCGTCCGCCCGGAAAGGATGCTCCTCATCCGTGTTCCAGAAACAAAACAGCGTCGTTCCATACTCGTCGCGCAAGGTATATATCCCGTCTTCCAACGTCATATTTTCCGCTTCCGCCAGGGCGCGAATCTGCGTTCCCGCAAAATTGCGCCCGCCCTCCGGCGCCAGATTCAGACACAACACAATATCCAGCCCAGCGCAGAAAACATCCAGTTGTTCGGCCTGCTCCAGCCATTCCGCCAGCCCCGCCTCCGGCACCTGGCAGGCCACCCCCAGTTTTTCCGCAAGCCGGGGGAAAAATTCGATAAAGTCGGAAATAAGCTCTGCCTTGACCACACCTTCCCGGTCAACCAACTGTAAGCCGACGCGCAAACGCCGATAGCTCCCCCCGCCTTGCGGCGCATTGCAGAGCATAAACTCCCATTTTCCTTCCGCCTCGTTCAGCACCGCCCAATTGAGGCGTTTCCCAAACGGCAAAAACGCCTCCGCGTAATCACGCCGCAAGGCCGCGAGATCAATGGGTGACGCGCCTTTCAATTCGATAATCAAATCAATCATCGGCGAGAGCAGATCATCTTCCGGCAGCGCCGTCGCGCCCGTAGACCAAGCAGGCTGTGATATTTCCGTCTGCGGCTCATCCGACTCATCCGGCTCATCCGGCTCTTCCGCTGCGTCCCATTCCGTATCCTCCTGCGGGACTGACTCATCCATTGCTTCCGTCTCCCAGGACGACGCAGTTTCCGACATGGCGGGAGAAATGGAAAAATCCGCCTCCCTACGGGCAAGGAGCACGTCATCCGTCCTCTCGGAACTATGAAAGCTCTTTTCCACGTTGCGACGGTGCTGGCGCTCCTGCCACTTGTTGTAGGCAATGACTCCCAGCACGATCAGACTTCCTAATACCAGAATTCCGATTTCGGTTTCGTTCATCAAACTTCCTCCGCCATCTTCAAGGCTGCTTCCCTATCTACCGCTACCACGCGGGACACCCCCGATTCCTGCATAGTCACGCCGACCAACTGCTCGGCCATTTCCATCGAAATCTTGTTGTGACTGATGAACAGGAACTGGGTCTGTCCGGACATTTTTTTCACCATCTGACAAAAACGTTCGGTGTTGGAATCATCAAGCGGCGCGTCTACCTCGTCCAGCAGGCAGAAAGGCGCCGGGTTCAATAAAAAGATGGAGAATACCAGAGCAATCGCCGTTAGGGCTTTTTCCCCGCCGGAAAGAAGGTGAATTGTGGAATTTTTCTTGCCCGGCGGCTGCGCGAACACCTGCACTCCGGTATCAAGTATTTCTTCCCCGGTCATGACCAGCGCCGCCTTGCCCCCGCCGAACAACTCCGGAAACAAGCGCGCGAAGTGGGCATTGATCGTATTGAACGTATTTTGCAGCAGGTCACGGGTTTCCCGGTCAATCCGGCGAATCGCCGCTTCCAGAATCTCCATCGCCTCGGTAAGATCGGCTGCCTGTTCATCCAGGAATCCCCGCCGCTCGCGCGCGTTTTCCAGCTCTTCCAGCGCGGCAAGGTTAACCAGCCCCAATTCGGCTATCGTCTTTTGCAAGCGCCCTATTTCCTGTGTAAGCGCCTGCGGTTTTACCCGCTTTGCCTCTTCCGAAAGCGTTGCCAGTTCCGTTTCATCACAGCCGGACGCAAAGAGTTGTTCCGCCCACTGCCTCGCGTTTATCTCCGCGCTATTCTCTTTCAGCTTCAATTCGCCGATGCGCTCGCGTAGCGGGGTTAGCCCCTGCTCCAGCCGCATCCGCTCTTCTTCCAGCTTGCGTAAGCCGGAAGTAGCCGTCTCCAGCGCGGCGCGACAGGATGCCATTTCTTTTTCCTGCAAACACTGCTTTGCCAGCGCCGCCTGCAAGGCTTCCGCAAAAACTTCCAGCGGCGCGTCCAGTTTCATGGCGCGACACTCAACAAGCCCGGTCTGAATGCGCTCCAGTTCGCGTGCCGCCGTATTCTGATTGGCAGCGAATTCCTCCAGTTTACCCACGCATTCACGCCTGGAAAATTCAGCCTCGTGCCGCTCACGCTCGACCGAGGCAAGCAGTTCCCGCGCCTCGCGCAGGGCGCGGGTTGCTTCTTCCAGTCGCAGCCGCGCTCCAGACGCTTCGCCATGCAGATGCTCAAGCTGTTCGCGCAAATGCCGACTCGCCTCCTCTGCGGCAAATTCCCGCTCCCGCTCTGTCTCCATCTCCACGTCCAGATCATGCTCTGCGCGTTGAAGGCGCTCTATCCGCTCGCGCTGCCGGGTCAGAGCTTCGTTCAGCCGCAAAATCTCCAGTTGCAGGGCGTGCGCCTTTGCCGTTATTTCGTTCTGTTCAAGACGAAGCTGGCGATCTTTTTCCTCCAGTTCCCTGCCTTCATGCGCCAGCGAATCCGCCTGTATCTGACTGGCCTGACGCGCCAGACGCAGGTGTTCCAGTTTGGCGGTCAACACTTCGATTTCCCGTCGTCGCTCCAGAAAACCCGCAGTATCCACCGCATCCGGCGCGAACATGGAAAGAGCATGGCCTTCCACAATGTCGCCTTCTTGCGTTACGAAACACTCGCCCAATAAAAGTTCAGAACGCGCCTGTAAAGCTGCTGCCAGACTTTCCGCCGTCCGTACCCCTCCCAGCCAGAGATGCAGCAATCCATGCCAGCTTGCATCGTCCGTCGTCACCCTGGTGTAGAGACTGTCCGGCGCGATTTTACCGTCGTGCGCCAACGCCGCAAGACGCGCATGCACCCGGCTGGCAGGCCGATCATCGCGCCAGTCCGCAACGGATTCCAGCAGTGATTCCGGCAGCGACATACTTTCCAGACGCTCGCGCAAAACCGCCGCCACCGCTGTTTCCCAACCAGCGTCAACCCGCAATACACGCCAGAGCGGCAGCGCATCCGCCAACCCTTGCCGCTGCAACCAGGCTTTTCTGTCCTCGCCGCCGCCCTGTTTTTCCTGCATTTGAGCCAGCGTCTCATGTCGCGCTTCCAGCGCCGCCATTTCACTGGCAAACTGCGCCATCTCCGATACAGCGCTCGCCCGCTGCGTTTCCAGCTCAGAACGGCTATCGCGCAGATTTTGCAGCGTCGTTTCCAGTTCCGGCAGCAGCGCCGCCATCCGGGAACGTTCTTCCTCTTTCTCTTTGGCTTCCCGCGCCAATCGTTCGCTGCTTTCCGTCCCGGCGCTTTCACCTTCCTTCTGGAGACGTTCGCGCCGCTGCGCGAGATTCTGCAAGGCGCGGCTTGCGTTGGCGCGATGCGCCAATTCCACCTGCAAACGCTGCTCAAGCCCCGCAACATCCCGCCGCATAGCTTCCACCCCGGCGCGCGCGGCATTTTCTTCCGCTTCCGCCTGCGGCAAACGTTCAGCCACGATTTTGTGTTTCGTTTCCGCCTGATGCAGGCGCGTCGTAGCGAGTTCCCGCAATCCTTCCCAACGCTCCTGGTCAGCGGCGAGCTTTTCCGCCTGCACCAGCCAATGCCGTTCTTCCTGTTCTAGTTGCGACAAGCGGGATTCTGTCTGCTGCTGCTGTTCCTTGCGATGGCGGATTTCCGCTTCCAGTCTCGCCACTTCCGCGTTAGCCGCATACAGATCAGCCTGCGCCCGATGAACCACGTCCCCTGCCGAAAAATGCGCTTCCCGCGCCGCTTCCAGTTTGCTTTCCGTCTCCCTGAGAGACGCCGTCATGCCCTCCTGCTCCACTTCCAGCCGGTTGACTTCCAGGTGGAGATTTTCCTGCTCAAAGAGGGCTTCATCCTGGCGTTTCAACCACAAAAGCCGCTGCTTCCGCACAAGCGCGTCATTACATTCATGATAGCGTTTTGCCACTTCCGCCTGCGCTTCCAGAGTTTGCATCCGTGCCGCCAACTCCAGACGAATATCCTCCACCCTTGCTAAATTTTCGCGCGTATCTTCCAGACGTCCTTCCGTTTCCCTGCGCCGTTCCTTGTAGCGCGTCACCCCAGCTGCTTCTTCCAGAAACACGCGCATATCGTCAGGCCGCGCCTCGATAATGCGCGAAATCATGCCCTGTCCGATAATCGCGTAGGCGCGAGGCCCAAGCCCGGTTCCCAGAAACAAATCGGTAATGTCTTTCCGGCGCACTCGCAGATTGTTGATGAAATAGTCGGACTGTCCGTTGCGAGTCAATACCCGCCTGACCGCCAGTTCCGCGTATTGACTCCACTGACCTTGAGCGCGTCCCAGAGAATTGTCGAACACCAATTCCACTGCGGCGCGCGCCGCTGGCTTACGGTTTGTCGACCCATTGAAAATAACATCCTGCATGGACTCCCCGCGCAACTCGGAAGCCTTCGACTCCCCCAGCACCCAGCGCGCCGCGTCCATGATGTTAGACTTGCCGCAACCGTTCGGCCCCACCACTCCCACCAGTTGCCCCGGCAACACAACCGTAGTGGGATCCACAAATGATTTGAAACCTGAGAGCTTGAGCCTGGTCAAACGCATGAACAGAACAGGATAAAAAACGGCAAAGACAAAAAATTGCCAGAAGATGAACAAAACACCCAAACGGACATCATCGCCGGATGCCTAACGAATATGTCTTGCTCCGTGAATTCAGGCCAATGTGAGAAAACTCATAGATAACACTGGCGCGCCCGAGACGACTTGAACGTCCGACCCCTGCCTTCGGAGTGGCTCAGAAAGACAAAAGCCGCTGTACGGCTTCTCTTGTCTGGCTTGGGGCAAGATGCGCGTAAATCTCAGTTTGCGTAACACTCGCATGTCCAAGTAATTCTTTTACTACATAAATACTCTCACCTTGCATAACAAGCCAACTGGCAAAAGTGTGGCGTAAATCATGAATCCTGAAATCCTCAATGCCCGCACACCTTCGCGCCGTCGTCCACGAAGTTTTGAAGGTCGTGATTTTACCCCACTCATAGCCAAAAACCCAAGGCATTTGCAAATTTCTCTCACATTGCCAGGAGCGCAATCTTTCCAACGGCCACAAGGCATCATCATTTAAAGGCACAGTACACCGCCGCGCCTTCGTGTGCCTAATAACAGTAAATTTATTTGCGGGAAGCACTATATTTATGCCATGCACAACGCAGTCAGTGGCTGGTTCCCGAGGAGCGCGTGGTCTTGTTGAACACGTTATATTTGCCGATGGGCTTGTTCATCGGGATACGCTTGACCTCGCGCAACGTGCGCGCGTCGTAGACGATGACCGCGCCCTTTGGCGCAGGCTCCATCAGACTGGCCAGCGCATAGCGGCCATCCTGCGTGAATTCGATGTGCGCCAGCGTCTGTCCAGGCTCGACCTTGACGCTGCCTACAACTTCGAGCTTGTCCCTGTCAATTATGGTCAATGTGTTCCTGAATTTGGGACTCATCATCGAATCCACCCAGACGTAGGGTGACTTTTCATGACCGCGAAGGAAAAAACCCGGGCCGGGAGTGGGTATCTCCTTGATCTTTTCCCAGGTATCCAGATCAATCACTGTAACCACGCCTTCACGCAGATTGGTGCTGGCCATTACGGTACGCGTTTGCCCCTGCGGGTTTTTCCACTCCCAGGTGATGCCTGAACCCAGATGCGGCATGCCGGGAATGTCCAGATCGGCAATCCTGCGCCGCACATCAAGATTGATGACCTGTCCCTTATGGGTGTCGCGCGAACTGCCCATCAGAGTGTCGTAGTCCTGAGTGAAGAAGAAGTCATCGAGGTAGTCGTTCAGATAAGTGCGGCGCGGGGTGAACAGGCCTGGTTTGAAGTCGCCTTCCTGATATTGGAAGTCGTGCACCAGACCGTCGGAAACAGGTTCGACATGGGGGTCGTAGCTGATTTCCCAAACCTCGGTAATGTCCTTCATCGCAGCGATGAAACTCTTGCGCGGCGCGGCGTCGTAAACCGCCGAAACGCGCGAGCTTTTGCCAATTGCGCGCAGGCTGACGGCAGGAATGATTTTTTGCAGCATCAGATCGTCCGCATCGAACAGCACCAGGTTATGCGGCAGATAATTGGCGGCCATGACCCAGCGACCATCGCCCGAGACAGCGATGTTGCGCATGTTGATGCCCGCGCGTACCTCGGCTACAACCTGGAGATTCCACATGTCATATTTGGTGACCCAGCCGTCGCGTGAGCCAAAATAGACGTAGCGCCCATCGGGCGTATATTTCGGCCCGCCGTGCAGCGAAAAGCGCGAAGGAAAGCGCGCGATGGGTGCGAGCTTGTCGCCATCGAGAACAGTTACGTGGCTGTCACCGGCCTCGACCACAACAAACAGATTTTTTGGATTGGCGGCGTAAACAGGTTTGGCGGGCAGCCTGGCGGCATCCGGGTTAACGGTGCGCGAGGCGCGAATCTGCGTCTCGTCCCACATCGGTTCGAATGCGACCGGGGTGTAGATCCAATCAGCGATGGCGGCGACATCCTCAGAAGTGAGCTGATCCTTGAAGCCCGCCATCTGCGTAGCCTCGCGCCCATCGGCAATGACCATCTGCGCCTCAGCGGGCTTGAGGCGATCCAGATTATCGGGAATCAGCGCCGGGCCAATGCCGCCCAACCGATCAGCGCCGTGACAGACGGCGCAAATTTGCTGATAAAGCTGCTGGGCGCGTGGCAGCGTGGCGGCGGTATCGACGGACGTTTCGGCATGCGCCACAGGCACAAAGAGCAGGGCGAATGCGGCGATGCTGAAGAAATGTTTGAGGTTCATGGCCGAAAATCTCATTGGTACTGGGAAATGCGCGACAGGGACTGCTCACGCGACAATTGTAGCAGCGCCGGGCGCAGCCGCCGCAACGGGCGCATACAGCGGATACAGTATTTCTTCCTCGCGGCGAATCCTCTCCGTAAGAATCGCGCCGACGTTTTCCAGATCCTTGCCGAACGATGCGGTGAGCTTGGGTCGCTTGCCGATGTTCTTCTGGTATTTGTCAAAGAACGCAAGCACGGACTTGCTGATCGTATTCATCTCGCGGCGAAAGCTGTACATCAGGTCGAAACTCTCCTGGTCTTTCTGCTTCAGCGTGCGTTCGAGATAAACATAAAAGCGAACGTTCTCGGTCAGAAGATGCTCCATAAGTTCACTGCGGAAAGTATCCAGATGTCTGGCTGTCGCCGCCATGTCGTTGTTGGCAAATGCCTTGCCGACCAGGCCGAATATTTCGAGCAGGCGTTGATGGTCTTCCTTGAGTTGCACAATCAGCTCAGGGTCATAGGAAATCCGCGTTCCCGGAGCCTGCCGCGACAAACTCGCGGACGCCTGCGTTCCCTCTTGTTTTTTCTTCTTTCTGCCGAACAAAAAGTTGATGAGCCACATTTTTATTTTCCTCCGCCGGGTATCGTCTGGTGAATAACCGTTCTCGATAGCTACATTTCATTTCCTGTTACGCGGCGCTGGTGTAGCCGTCGTACAGCGACCGGCATGCCAAGATGTGTCTGTTTGGCGAACGAACGAGGCAATCTGCGGAATTGATCAACGCTGGAAATGCCCCATGTCGTTGCGTGTTCAGACAAAATCCGCTGAAAAATATGCTGTATTGCGAAGAGAAAAGAGTGCTACCCATGCAGCCCGTGCGCACAGCAAACACACGGGCTGCATTGGCGATTATTGTTTGGTAGCAACAATGTCGGCCTTACTGTCGATGCCCAGCTTAAAGTTAAGCGAAACGTGGTGATAACGGCCTATCGTGTTATCGTCATGTATGGCGAAACCGAAGTTATAAACCTGGCCTGCTTTCAGCTCGACATCACCTTTGTCGCTACCGGCGAGCTTACGCTTAAATTCGACCGTCCACGTATCGCCGTTAAGCTTGCCGGTCGCGCTTTGCAAAGCCTGTCCGCCTTCCATGACGCGTTTCTCGGCTACATAACCGTCAAAAGCCTTGTTTTCGCCGCTGCGCCATTGATTGAGGTCGTAGAAAATGCCGTTTGCCAGCGAGCCGTTCTTGACATATTTTGTCTTGTTATCATCCGCGCCCGGCATTGTACGGGCATCGCCATGGCAGCTTGACCAGCAACCGCTTATGTTGGCCATCTCCACCTTGGAGCCAGCCTCAATCATATAAGCTATCTTGACCGGGTTTACTGTGTCCATTTTTGCCGCGCCGGATGCTTTCGGCTGCTTCCATGTGAAACGCAAGTAAAGGTGTTCGTCATCGCGCGCGGCCTGAACCTTGACGTTAATGGCGGCAGCTTTGCCAGGGATAGGATTGGGTTCGATTTTTTGCCCGGACACCATTTTACCGCCCATGTCGGCGATTTCCTCAGAATGGCAATCCATACAGGTCTCGCCCTTCTTCATGCCGCGCGCGCCGCCATGCTCAGTGCCTTTGTTAATCCATTCCATTGGAGACACGCCGGGATAAAACAACGTGGTATCGAGCGCCTTTATTTTGCTCCAGTCGCTCGGCGCTTCAGCCAGCGCATTGGATGCGGCAAAACAAAGAACGGAACCCAGAATACTGGCCAATACGCTTTTTTTCATAACTGTTTTCTCCTAATCAAGTTCCTGAACAGAAGACATTTCATCTTTGCAGCCGGGAGGATTATCCGTCCTCGTCTTCCTCGGTCATGCCTTCCGGTTTTTTGTGCGCTATGCCCTTATGGCAATTTATGCAGGTCATGTTGTCTTCGACAGCCATCTCATGCTGCTTGCGCGCCCGCTGTTTCTGCACCTCGCTGTTCATGCTCTCAAGGCTGTGGCAATTACGGCATTCGATGGAATTGGAGGATTTCATCCGCTGCCATTCATTGCGCGCCAGCGTTAAGCGTTTGGCTTCGAATTTCTCCGGCGTATCAATCGTGCCGACAAGCTTGCCCCATACCTCTTTCGACGCCTTAGCCTTACGGATCATCTTGTAAGTCCAGTCTCTAGGAACATGACAATCCGGGCAGGTAGCACGCACGCCGGTACGATTGCTGTAGTGAATCGTCTCTTTGTATTCGGGATAAACGTTATCGCGCATCTCATGACAGGAGATGCAGAATGACTCGGTGTTGGTCGCTTCCAGAGCGGTGTTGAAACCGCCCCATAAAACGACGCCGCTTACAATTCCCGCCACCAGAAGAAATCCAAGCGAATAACGCGAACTTGGACGTCTCAAAAAGGCGAGGAATTTACCGAATGCGCGTTGTTTATTGATGACGTCTTCTGTCATTGTAGATTCTCCTTCGACCCCCCCCCGCAGAAAGAGCGCGGGAGGGGTATCGGCAGATGATCAGGAGTTGATCAATAGACGTCGTGCATCGTATTGAAGACGTTGAACTTGCCAGTCGGGGTGATGACCGCCGGATCGGTGATGACGCGCTTGACTTTCAGCGTCTTGTCGTCATAGACAACGATTGCGGATTGATCGGTTTTGCCGCCCCACAGAGAAATCCAGACTTCGTCGCCCGCCTTGTTGTACTCAGGCTGCACTGCGCGGCGAATCGCCTGACTTGCCGGCAAACCTGAGTCCTTGGCGACATCAATGCGAACCGGATCTTTCGACAGATCATTCATATCGTACACATATACCGCTTCGGCAATCGAACGATCCGGATTCATCGGCGCGTCGGCCCAGAAATGCCTGGATTTCGGATGCGTCTTGACGAACAGGTTGCCCGCGCCCGGCATCTTCAGTTCCTGCACCACTTTCCAGTTGTGCGCCTTGTATTTCGCATCAGCCGCTTTATCCGATGGCGTCGAGATGAGCGATACTACGGCGTCGCCAAGGTGACCGGTAGCCCATACCGGGCCAAACTGTTTGTGCACGAAGTTCGCGCCGCGCCCCGGGTGGGGAATCTTGGCCGTATCAACGAGGGCGGCAAGTTTGCCAGTCTTGGTGTCTACCGCAGCAACCTTGTGGGAAGCATTGGCGGCCACCAGGAAGTAACGCCCGGACGCATCCCAACCGCCGTCATGCAGGAACTTCGCCGAGGCAACGGAAGTCGTCTTGAGGTTATCGATGTCGGTATAGTCGACCAGCAGAATCTGTCCGGTTTCCTTGACGTTGATGACCCATTCCGGCTTCAGGCGCGAAGCGACAATTGACGCCACACGCGGTTCCGGATGGTATTCGCCGTCGACAGTCTGACCACGGGTCGAAACAACCTTGATCGGCTCAAGCGTTGCGCCATCCATGATCGCATACTGCGGCGGCCAGTAAGTGCCGCCAACCAGATATTTATCCTCGTAACCGGCAAATTTCGACACGTCGACCGAGCGGGCGTCGGAACCCAGACGCACGGTGGCAACCGTCTGCGGGTCTTCGAACCACATATCAATAACCGTCACCAGACCATCACGGCCGACGGTATAGACATAACGCCCGGAAGCGGACAGACGGGAAATGTGTACCGCGTACCCGGTATCCAGGATTTTCCAGATCTTGTGGGTATCGCCGTCAACCAACGCCAGCTTGCCGGCGTCACGCAACGTGATAGCGAAGATGTTATCCAGATTGATTTTGCTCATCTGTTTCTTCGGCCGCTTGTCTACCGGAACGAGCAGCTTCCAGCTATTGCGCATATCCTGCAACGAAAATTCGGGCGGAACATCCGGGACGTTCTGGATATAACGCGCCATCATGTCAATTTCGGCCGTGGTTAGAATGTCATCGTAGTTGACCATGCCGCCTTCCGTGCCATACGCAATAATGTTTGTCAGGCGTTTAGTGCCGAGTTTGAGCATACCCCCTTCGGTTTTGACGCCCTTGTCGTCGGTTCTCGACCAGTGCGGTTCCAGGTTCTTGCCGGTAGCGCCTTTACGGAGAACGCCATGACAGCCGGCGCAGCGTTCGAAGTAAATCTTCTTTGCGGCCTCTTTTTCCGCGTCTGTCATCGCGGGTGCCGCAGGGTCGTTTGCCTGCGCAACTGCAACTCCCGCGCACAGCAGAGAAAAACTGGCAATCAGACCTGCCAGCAGCGGTTTAACTACATTGCTCATGGTTTACTCCTTTTTTCGATGGAACGCTCAAATCGGCTCCTGCCTGTCATGGCAGAAACATCCCGCTTTACAACCTATGCGACGCCATTCTATTAAGACATTCTGTGAAAATACTTGATCTTAATTAAGTTTGTTGTTTTTCCCTGTCTTTACAATCTGTACCGAATCGGCGCGATATCTTGCTTATATCTGATATTGATCTGTCGGCGGTTGTTGTAAACACAGACTGCGGCATCGTTTCCGGTACGACTGCAATCCCTTCCCCCGGCATGGCGCAAGGATGTCGGTAAAAATGATCTAATATTGGACATTATGAATCTTTTCCCCTTGTTCGCTAATCTCTCGCAACGGTGTGTACTGGTCGTCGGCGGCGGCGAGATCGCTGAGCGCAAAATACGTCTGCTAACGGCTGCCGGCGCGCAGGTTCGCGTCGTGGCCCCGACATTCAGCGATTCGGTGCGCCGCCTGGAAAACAGCGGCGACGTGCGGTTGCATGAAGGCGCGTTTGACGCCATATGGCTGGATAACGTGTGGTTTGTCGTCGCCGCAACAGACGACAGGGAAGTCAACCAGACTATCGCGCAATTGGCAAATGAGCGGCGTCTTCTCGTCAATGTCGTGGACGACGCCGAACTATCGTCCTGCCATATCCCAGCAATCATTGACCGTTCCCCGATTACCATTGCTATCTCGTCGTCGGGCGCCGCGCCAATGATTGCGCGCTGGGTGCGCGAACGTATCGAAACGATGTTCGATGACTCGCTCGGAAAACTAACCACGCTGGCGCAGAAATATCGTAAGCGCATCTGCGCGGCACGACCGGCGATGGCGGCGCGGCGTAACTTCTACGAATGGATGCTGAACGGGACAGTCGCGGAGAACATACGCGCCTGCCGTTTTGAGCAGGCGGAACAAGCGCTGTTGCAGGCGCTATCCGAAGAAAGCGAACCGCGCCAGGGGCGGGTCGCGCTGGTCGAAACAGGCGCAAACGTCCCCGGCTTACTAACATTGGACGCCTTACGCGCCCTGAATCACGCCGAACTGATCCTGCACGACAATGCGGTTTCCGCCGATATTCTCGAACTCGCCCGGCGTGACGCGAAACGTATTGCGCTGGACGTTGGCGTGGACGGAATTGCCGATCGCGTGGCATTACATACCCTGCTGGCGGAACACGCTGAACAGGGTGAATATGTTGTTTTGTTGCGAAGCGGGAATGTTTTTTCTCTGGGCGATGACGGCAGCGATGTTGTCTTTCTCGCGCAACGCGGCATTCCTTTCCGCATCATTCCCGGCGTTCCACGATTGGCCGGCGCGACGGTTGTACCAGACTGTCATGTAAACTGAGCGAAGAGGACAACCCAATGCGTCATGCCCTGAAAGTAAGCGCTGCCATTCCTGTTACAAAACTGTCTGCCGCCCTGCTGATAGCATTAAGCACACTGTTGTTTTCGTCGGCCTGTGTCGCGGAAGAAGAGATCACCGACCCCGCGCATCAGAAACGCCTGCTGAATCTTCTGATACAGGACTGTGGCTCCTGTCACGGTCTGCGCATGATGGGAGGTCTGGGGCCTGCGTTGTTGCCACAGACGCTTGAAGGCAAACCGCGCGAAAACCTGATTGCGTTGATAATGACGGGGATGCCGGGAACGGCAATGCCGCCCTGGAAACCGCTGCTGTCCGAGGCTGAAGCGGGATGGATGCTGGATCGTCTGCTTGAAGGAGTCAAACCATGACCCGTTTGTTGCTATTGATTTTTTCCTGTTTGGTACTGGCCGCCTGTGCCCATTCGCCCGTTCCGCGCGGCACGGGTGATCTCGGAGTCATTATTGAGCGAACTACCGGCAGCGTCCAGATCGTGCAGGTTGACCCGCCTCTCAGTCTGGGTCGGGTGGAAGGACTTGGCGACCTGTCCCACGCAACAGCCGTCTTTTCGAGAGACCAGCGCTATGCCTACATCTTCGGGCGTGACGGCGGCCTCACCAAACTGGATTTGCTGACAAAAAGCATTGCCATCCGCGTAATTCAGGGTGGCAACAGCATCGGCGGCGCGATCAGCCAGGATGGCAAGCTGATTGCCGTCGGCAATTACGAACCCGGCGGAGTGAAAGTATTCGACGCCGAAACGCTGAAGCTGGTCGCCGATATTCCCGCAACGCCGGTACCGACCAAGAATCAGAACGCGCGTGTCGTCGGTATCGTTGACGCGCCGGGTCAATGTTTTTTATTCAGCCTGTTTGATACGGGGGAGATTTGGCTGGCTGATTTCAGCAAGGGCGTGGAGCCTGAGCTTACCCGCTATCCCGATATTGGCAAGCAACCTTACGACGCGCTGATAACAATGGACGGGCGTTATTACATCGCCGGACTGTTTGGCGAGGATGGTCTGGCAAAACTTGATTTGTGGCATCTTGAGCGTGGCGTAGAACGGATTTTGCCCAATTACGGGCAGGGAGAGCAGAAACTTCCGGTTTATAAAATGCCGCATCTTGAAGGCTGGACGGCTGCGGGCGACAAAATGTTCGTCCCCGCCGTGGGAATTCACCGGGTACTGGTCGTGGAAAATAGTACCTGGCAACAGATTGGCGCGATTGATGTAGCGGGACAACCGATCTTTGTCGTCGCAAGGCCGGATTCGCGTCAGGTCTGGGTCAATTTCGCCCATCCCAACAACGACAAGGTTCAAGTGATCGACACCGAATCCCAGCGGATCATAGCAACGCTGGATACCGGCCCGGCTGTCATGCACATGGAATTCACCTCGCGCGGCGACCAACTCTGGTTATCAGTCCGCGACGCCAATGAAGTACAGGTATGGAATCCCTACACGCTGGAAAAGATCGCTACGTTACCGGCAAAAACTCCCAGCGGCATTTTCTTCAGCAGCCGGGCGCATAAGATAGGGCTTTGATACATGCTCGACGAACTCGACCTCCGCTTGCTCGACAGCTTTCAGCATGGTATGCCGATCTGCGAAAAGCCTTACGAAGCCATGGCGGCCACGCTGAATTGCGGCGAAGACGAACTGATTTGCCGTCTGCAACGCCTTCTGGATGAGCGCATCCTGTCCAGAATCGGCCCGGTGTTCGACCACGGCGTTGCCGGCGCGAGCACACTGGCGGCGCTGGCTGTTCCGGCGCAGCGTATCGAAGAGGTGGCTGTTCTGGTCAATGCCTGCCCGGAAGTCAATCACAACTACCTGCGGGAGCATCACTGGAACATGTGGTTTGTGCTGACGGCGGCCGATCAGGAGAAGCTGGACGCGGCGCTGAAGCGAATCGAACAACAGACAGAACTCGAAGCGCTGAACCTGCCGATGCAATCAGCCTATTTTATTGATCTGGGCTTTCCTGTCGGCTCGGACGCGAGAATGGCGGTATGAACAACGACCGCATCCGCCAGGACAAAGAAGAAGCGCCCGCTTCCTCTGCTAATAACCGTTATCCGCGCCTGCGTGGCCTGCTGGAAAGCGGCCTGCCCGTTCATCCAAGGCCATATAGCTTATTGGCGGAGCAAACCGGCCTGACCGAAAGGGAGGTACTGGAAAAGGTACGGCAATGGCAGTCAGACGGGTTGTTTCGCCGCTTTGGTCTCGTGGTCAGGCATCGCGCCCTCGGCTTCAACGCCAACGCCATGCTGGTGATTGACGTTGATGATAGTGAGGTCGACGCAGTCGGAGAGCTTCTGGCAAAAACTGACGCGGTGACGTTGTGCTACAGACGCAAAAAGCAGCCGCCCGCGTGGACGTACAACCTGTTCTGCATGATACATGGCCGCGACCGGGAGATTGTGCGTACACAGGCGGAGTCCCTGCTGGCACGGCATGGTCTGGATAAACTCCCCCATGCGCTGCTATTCAGCCTGCGTGAATTCAAACAACGCGGCGCGCGCTACTTTCATGACGGAAAAATGGACGATGCCTGAAATGAAAGAAACGCCTCTACGCAATCTTGATGCTTTCGATAGGCGTCTGCTGAATACGTTGCAGCGCGGCTTGCCATTGGTTCGCCATCCGTGGGAAGAGCTGGCGCATTCGCTATCTTCCACACCCGAACAGATACGCCAGCGTCTTCAGGAATTGCTGGACGACGGCGTATTGACCCGTTTCGGTCCCATGTTCGATATTGAATCACTCGACGGCGCATTCACCCTGGCCGCGCTGGCCGTGCCGGAAGATCGTTTTGATACTGTAGCCGAACAACTGAACGCAATGCCCGAAGTAGCGCACAACTATCGGCGCGACCATACCTGGAACATGTGGTTTGTTTTGGCGTGCGCCAGCCCGGAGGCGCTTGCGGCTACACTCGCGCGTATCGAATCGGAAACCGGCCTCTTAATCCTGAATCTTCCCAAGGAAAAGACCTACCATGTCGGATTGCATTTCCCTCTCTGACCAACCGGTCGATCCGACGCTGGCGCGGCGGCTGATTGAGCTGACCCAGGCAGGTCTGCCGCTGGTCGATGATCCCTGGGCATGGCTTGCCGCGCGTCTCAACATGACGCCCGAAGAGGCGCTGCTTCTGCTGAAACAACTACAAGCGAACGGCTTGATTCGACGGATCGCCGCCGTACCCAATCATTACCGTCTTGGCTACCGGCATAACGGCATGACGGTATGGGATGTCGACGACGCTCGTATCGACGAACTCGGCCACAGCATCGGCTCGCTGCCGTATGTCAGTCATTGCTATCAACGCCCCCGGCGCGAAGGCTGGCCTTACAACCTGTTTGCGATGGTGCACGGTCTTGACGCGACCGACATTGAGCATTACCGCTACTCTATTAGCGCCATGCTGGGCGATGCCTGCCGCGCCCACGAAATGCTGGTAAGCACCCGTATTCTCAAGAAAACCGGCCTGCGTTTGCCACCACCTGCGTCATGTTGAGGATCAGCCAATACCTTCGCGCCATTGCCGGACACGCTCCCGCGCCGAGAGCAGCCGTGCCGGGGAGTACCCGCGCCCCCGTGGTCATCTGGAATCTGCTCAGGCGCTGCAATCTGACGTGCAAGCACTGCTACGCCACTTCGACCGACACCCATTTTCGCGGAGAGCTGGATACTAGCGAAGCGTTGGCAGTGATCGACGAACTACACGCGGCGGGCGTCAAAGTATTGGTGTTGAGCGGTGGCGAGCCGTTAATGCGCCCGGACTGTCTGGAGTTGGCACGCTACGCGGCGAGTAAAGGCTTTTATGTCGCCCTGTCGACCAATGGCACGCTGATTGACGAAGCCAACATTGGCGAAATCAACGCTGTCGGCTTCGATTATGTCGGCATAAGTATTGACGGACTGCAACCCATTCATGACGCATTCCGCCAGATGCAGGGCGCGTTCGCCACGTCCATGCAAGCCGTCAGCCTGTGCCGGGAAAACAACATCCGTGTCGGTTTACGCACGACGCTAACCCGGCACAATTACCCGCAACTGCCAGCGCTTCTTGACATGATGCGAGAATACGACGTGCAAAAGTATTACCTGTCGCATCTCAACTATAGCGGTCGGGGCAAGCGTAGCCGCAACGTTGACGCCGACATGGCCATGACACGCAACGCCATGACTCAAATATTCGAGCGCGCCTGGCAGGACATTGAGCGCGGCATTGAAACCGATTTCGTCAGCGGCAACAATGACGCCGACGCTATACTGCTCTTACAATGGGTAGAAGAGCGTTTTCCCCAGCATAGAGAGCAACTGGAAAAGATGCTGCGCGCCTGGGGCGGCAATGCCTCCGGCGCGGGAGTGGTGAATATAGACAACGTTGGCGACGTTCACCCCGATACTTACTGGTGGCAGCATACGGTGGGCAATGTCCGTCAACGCGCGTTTCGTGACATCTGGTTTGACCAACCCGACCCGCTGCTGCCGCAACTGCGCCAACACCCGCGCCGGATTGGCGGACGCTGCGGCCAATGCCGCTGGCTGCCGATCTGTAACGGCAATACCCGCACCCGCGCCTGGGCAGAGGGTGATCTGTGGGGCGAAGACCCCGGCTGCTATTTGAGCGATACCGAAATCGGCATCGCGTTTTCCGAATCTGCTGTTGAAGCCCGCGACTCATGAATATAGTAGTTTACGCAAATAAATTGACTGCCGGGAGCGCCGGGCGCCAGCCCGGCTATGAGGTTAGTCCAGACCGTGATGCCACGCTAGCGCGCGGCGCTCCCAGGTACGGCGTTAATAAAATTACAGGAATCACTATAAACGCATTTCCGCCTCTCATCTTTCTCCCGGAGCCGTCATGATTTCCCAATCCTCCATCCCTGCGTTTCCGCATGTCAGTTTCAATGCGGGTGAAGTCGCCCTGATTGGAGCCGGCCCCGGCGATCCCGGTCTGCTCACCATCCGAGCCTGGAGCCTGCTGCAACAGGCAGAGGCCGTTGTTTACGACAGACTGGTCAGCGAGCAACTGCTGGTGTTGCTGCCCGCCGACTGCAAACTCTACTACACCGGCAAATCCAGCGGATATCACACTCTCCCCCAGGAAGAAATCAACGCCCTGCTGGGACGGCTTGCGCTGGAAAAACTGCGCGTCGTTAGGTTAAAAGGCGGCGATCCGTTCGTTTTCGGCAGAGGCGCTGAAGAAGTAGATTATCTCCTGGGAATAGGCGTCAATTGCCAGATCGTACCCGGCATAACCGCGGCGATAGGGTGTACCACCTATGCGGGCATTCCCCTGACGCACCGCGACCTCGCGCATTCCTGCCAGTTCATCACCGGCCATATGCGGGAAAACGGCGAACTCTGTCTGCCGTGGGAAGTATTCAGTTGCGAAAACCAGACGCTGGTGTTCTACATGGGACTGGCGAATCTAGCCGAAATCTCGTCCCGGCTGATTAAGGCGGGGTTGCCCGCCGACACCCCGGCGGCGTTAATCAACAAAGGCGCGTCACCGGAACAGAAAGTGGCGCGGGGTACGCTGGCGAGCCTGCACACTATTTCCCAGACGCATGACATGACGCCTCCAACGCTTATCGTCATCGGCAAGGTTGTCGCCCTGTTTTCCGACGCGAGCATCCAGTATCCCGCCAGAATGCTGGCAGACCGGCAAGAGGCAACGGAGGCGGTATGCGCTGAACGTCTGGGATGACGACGGCGCGCTAATTTTATTGTTTGGGTTCGCCCCGACAAGGGGAATATTCCCGCGCCACGGCAGAGATTATCTTGGTTGGTAGTTGGCTAGCCGCGCAGTATCGGGGATGCTGATGTCGCGCCTGTTCACCTTGATCAGGCCGGCGGTTTCCAGTTCGTGCAGCACGCGCGAAAAATATTCCGGTGTCAACGACAGGCGCGAAGCGATGGCGCCCTTGCTCACCGGCAACGAAACGGTGATTGACTCGGAAGCGACCTGGCTCTCGCTGATGCGCTTACCCAACAGGTAGCCGATGACGCGTTGTATGCCGCTGTGCAACGCGTAAGCCTCCACATCCTTAATCAGGCCATGCAGGCGCCGCGACAGACCGGCCAGCATACGCAACGCGAAGTTGGGACAGTTGATAAGCTCGTCCATCACCACTTTCTTTTCGATCTTTATCAGTAACGCCTCAGACAATGCTTGCGCGGACACGGCGTAGGGCATGCCAATGAACATCACCGCCTCGGCGAAACTGCGGTTTGGGCCGCACAGTTCGATGACCTTCTCGCTCCCCGATGGCGACAACACGAACAGCTTGACCTGTCCCGTGACGACGATGTAGAACCCTTCGCACGCTTCGCCCTGGCGGAACACCAGCTTGCCGCGCTCAAGGCGGCGCAGCGTGCATCCAGTGGCCAGCCGCTCCAGCTCGGCCTGTTCCAGGTGCGAAAACAGCGGTAGCGTAGCCAGGTGGCGTGGAATATCGAGTTGTTCGAGGTTCACGGCTCATTGATGTGTTTGCGACTGAATCTGAAGTATAACTGAACAGGTGTCTAGCGCAACCCTTGCTGTTACCGGTTTTCAATCTGTCCGGTTTTGTGGCATGCAAGTTGTCCGGTCGTCATACTGTCCGAAAGGAGGGCAGCTATGACAAAGGCACAGTTGTTACAGGAGATTCGGAAGATGAGATTCGAAGAAGCCTACGCTAGCTGGAACCAGGCTCGTTTGACCCAATCTGAAGCGGCCCAGTTGTTGGGTCTG
>Ga0099364_10001930_pt1 | contig 19750 bp, 14 predicted proteins | sample TergutTh196P3_FD_73070 | JGI IMG/M metagenome (GOLD analysis project Ga0099364, IMG submission 73070) | Microcerotermes parvus P3 segment gut microbial communities from Pointe-Noire, Republic of the Congo - Th196 P3 | ecosystem: Host-associated > Arthropoda: Insects > Digestive system > Gut ... | reverse complement strand
CGCAGCCCCCGACATGGGCGGAATGTACTAATTGAGTTAGGCGTTAGGAGTTAAGGGCCAGGGGCCGGATACTAAGAATAATAACAAAGCAGACGGGAAAGCGAAAGCCGACCCGTCTGCTTGCATTCATTTCCACACTCACTCCTAACTCCTAACTCCTAACTCCTAACTCCTCGCTCCTCACTCCTCACTCCTCACTCCTCGCTCCTCACTCCTCGCTCCTCGCTCCTCACTCCTCGCTCCTCACTCCTCGCTCCTCACTCCTCGCTCCTAACTCCTCACTCCTAACTCCTCACTCCTCTCCCGTACACAAAACCCGCTCTCCCTGCCGGGCGTCATTTGAAGCGGTTCGGCAAAGCGCCAATACGCGCACTCGCCTATTGTAGCATATTTCGCGCACAAACGCTTATCATCCGGCGTGAACGAGTAGAAATTGCCCTTCGAGTATATCTGGAAGTTGTCGCCTGGGTCAAACGGCAAAGCCGGTACCGTGTCTATAGGGAAGAACAAGCTCACCGTCTCCCCTGACAAATCGCCCTCGTAACGCCAGCCGGCCGGCCCTAAAGACAATACCCCCTCGCCGCACGGAGTTATCCCGTCGGCTGCTTTTAGAGGCATCCTGACCGTCACCTGTATGCAAATCGGCTCCATATCATCACTAAGGAGTTCGTATTCATGCAAAGACTGCTCTTTATACCAGCTCTGAACACTCTCCGGGACAAAGCTCTCCGGCCCCATGCTCAGCTTGGCATAACGGTCCATAGATGCCGTGTTGCCGCAGGAAGTGCAGCGAATGGTGCAGTTTTCAGTCACCAAAGAAAACTCCTGCCCGCATTTCGGGCACCAGTATAGGATATTGTGCAAACCCTCGATCAGCCTTCTCGCGCCGTATGTGCGAAAAGGCTTCCTTGGCGGAGAAGTGTCCAGCCCGCCCAACCTTGCATCGATAGCCGCATTAAGCTCGTCTATGGATAAAACCTCGGTGTCTTCCGCAGAAAACAAACCGGCGAGCGTGACGCGCTCACGCCCAAATCTTAAACCTTTACGCCAGAAAGGCATACATGTATAAGCGCCCTCGATATGACAGCTAACTACCGGGACGCGGAGGTTTTTTATCAGCTTGCCTGTCGATTTGTGTACGCCCATATACGCACCGCCCACCGTACAGCGGCCCTCGGGGAACAGCAGTATCCTGCCGCCGCGCTTAATGACGGTTTTTATGCCCATGATTGACCGGATATCCGGGTCGAAAAGGTTTTTCGGTATACATCCCATCATCGGCAAAAGCCTGTTGAGCGGACGGTAAAAGAAAAACTTCTGCGCCGTTACAGGATTGAGCCGGCAGGGATAAAAAGAAAGCATCGCCAATAGAAAATCCATAAACGAAATATGATTGGAAACGACTACAAACGGCCCCACAGGGTGGCTGTAACCCTTACGGTCAACCTCTAGCCTGAAAAGGAGCTTAAGCAAAGGGAAAAACAATATATAAACAACAAAGTATAAAATCGCATTTGGCTTCTTTATTTTCATATGTATATGCTTATCCCTTAAGTTTCATCAGTTTAGTACCCCGTCTTATTTGCTTCATGCAGTGCCGAGGTAAGGCGTGTTGTGCATCGAAGTGAGAGAATTCCGGCTACTGTCACGGAACTGACCGAACGCAGAGGCATAACACGCCTTTCCTCGGCACGGCTGGATTGAAACGGTATCTGAATAGTTTGCCTACAACAACTGCAGCACCGCAGTTTTTTCTTCCTCGCTGCCTTCGATTGCGGCAAGCACCCGAGCATGCATATCCTTACTCAGACGATACCGCGCGCAAACGAAAATACCTACTGACATAAAAACAAGCGGCGCAAACGCCATAAAAAAGACTATCGCCCGCTGAGCGGACTCCGGCTGAGACACGACCCTTTCAGCCCCTTCGCTGATATCCTGCTCGATAAACCCGGCAAAACCGATCACTCCCATAACAGCCGCCAACCCCACTGCCTGCGCGAGCTTATTGACCAGATTAGCGATACCCGAAAACGCCCCGGCTACACGCACGGAAAACTGCAAATGGCCCGCATCCACAACATCCGGGAAAATAGCGTGCGGAATAAGGCCGGGACCGCTGATCCCAAAACCCATGACAGCAGCAAGCGCATACAGCAGCCCCGCGCCGGAATTTGCCGGAAGCAGCAGCAAAACAAGCGCGCCTACGATCCAAATGACGGAACCGATCATATAAACCGCGGTCTTGCCGGTTTTTTTGATCAGCGCCATATACACAGGCAAAGCTACTATCTGCATGCTGAACATTATCGCAGCGCCAAGCAGACCGACCATATTCCCCTCGCCGCCGGCAGTCAGATCGCGGCAATAGTAGAAGTCAACATAAAAGAAAAACAACGCGCTCATAATAGCCATTGTCATCTGGCAGCATAAAAAGAGATACAAATACTGCCGGAACGGCCTCACCCGAAAAGGCCTGACAAAGTCTTTTACTGCAAACTGCTCAGTTTTCTCAGGCGCCGGAACGCCTTCCTTGGCAAACAATGCGGTGATCCCAATGCAAAACATGAAAACAATGCCAAAAATCAAGCTCATAGCGATATATCCGGAGTTCCCCTCAAAGCCGCTGACTATCATACCCGGAACAGCAACGCAGATGATGGAAGAAAAAATGGAAAACCCCAGACGAACGGCAGTCATGCGCGCACGATCCGTGTAATCCTCAGTCAGCTCGCTGGACAAGGAAAAGTACGGAATCATAATAGACGTCTGAACCGCATAAAAGAACATGTAAGATGCCAGAACCAACCAAAACCTCACCGTTGCGCTGGGATTGCTGTATGGATAGAACATCAGGAACATAGACACAACGATAAGCGGCGCGGATATTAGCAATGAACCCCGCCTGCTGCCGTACCGCACCCGAAGCTTGTCAGAAAAGAACCCCATAATAGGGTCCGTGACAGCGTCAAAAATCCGGGCGATCATGATGATAATACCGGCGGTATGAGCCGGCAGCCCCACAGCCAGCGCCACATATCCCGGATATAGGAAATTTATAATGTTAAACGAACCGCCCCCGAAGATATCACCCGCCGCGAACGCCAGTATGCGCCCGAGTGGCAACCTTTTCTTATCTTGCATCAAACTGCTCCTTATTTCAAACGTATTTACTCAGTGCCGGCGAGGATGGCTATTTTAAGTTCCCGCAAAGCGCAGCCAAGGACGGTGGAGCGCTCGCGAGTTGGCACATGGACGCGCCGCCGAGCGCAAGGCGCTGAATAAATACCAACAAACTATACGCTGCTCTGGCGCTCCTTTTTTCTTGCGCGCTTGTGCTCATACATCCTCTCGTCAGCAATGCTTAAAACGTCGCTTGAAGACAAATCGTTGGTCTCGTCGATAGCAATAATACCGAAGCTTATGCTGTATGTATAATCCTTGCCATACAAATACTCATCGCCCTGAATCGCATTTTGGAGATCTTCCATACGGGCGGCAGCCTCATCAAAGCCTTCGCCGGGGACGAGCAGCATATACTCGTCCCCTCCGATCCTGCAAACTACGGTATCGCCTGAATAAGATTGCAAATGCTTTGAGATATTGGTAATATACGCGTCGCCCTCGTTGTGCCCGTACTTATCGTTGACATATTTCAAATTGTCCAAATCCACAAAAATCAAAGAAAAAACCTTTTTCTTATCAAGCCATTCATTAAGCGCGAGCATTCCATAAAAACGGTTGTATGAGTTCGTCAAAGCATCCCGGTATGCAAAATCCTCCAACTCCTTCATCTGCCTTTTCTCGGCGCTGACATCGTTAATGACCAATGCAGCCGCATGTGCTCCGTACCATTCGATCTGATATGTATTTATGGCCAAATACCGATCCACATTATCCCGCGTGAGCTGGATATCAAAGCAAAGACTGCCATGCAAGGGGCCGTCCCCACATAGCAGTTTCATTAACTCGGTGATATAATCCGGATCCTTTTCAATCTCAAGGTTCGCCAAATCGTTTGTATGCAGAATTTCATGGCTTTCCGACGAAACGACAAAAATCTGCTCAGGAATATAACGCGTCAGCTCACTTAGCAGAAGGTTTCCCTGCGCCAACGCCTCAGCATGCTTCCGGCTGGTGATTATCTCGTTCTCCAAACGTTCCTGACGCTCTGACAGCTGCTCAATCATCGTGTTAAACGCATCGGCAAACTCGCCCATGAAATCAACGCGCTGCTTGTAGTCGCCTTTCGCCACCTGCTGGGACTGCCAGGTAAGATGCCTAAGGCTAGCGTGTAGGGTTTTTAGCGGGGCAGCCAGCTCGTTCTCCGGCGGCGGCGCCGCAACGCTAAGATCTCCCCTGGCAAGCGCGTTTGCAAACTCATTATATTGGGAAAAACAAGTCGCAAAATACATTAACCCCCTTGCGAACATAGCATAGTCTTCTTCCAGCTTCCCCAAATCAAGTTTAGCATTTGCCGTGTCGTATAATACGTCGCGAAGATATGAAAACAATAAATCAGATGTCACGCTCATTCGCGTACCTCAGTAAAAACTATACAAAGAATCAATAAAAGCAAACAGCCCGGACTCGGATATGCGCGTCCCTGATAATGAGGGGAGGTGTGCAACAAGCAAACAACTCCCCTCATGCCGTTATGCAATTTTATGCCGGTACAGCCTTAAACCTGCAAACGCGATCGCCTGTTGCCCAGCAGTCAGTTTCGCGCACATCATACCGTTTTCCGGTGAATGCTTCGAGAATGCCGGAAATAAAGCCCTCGTCATATACGCACACGCTTTCGTTCGTAATAGGCAGCCCGCTACAGTCCAAATCCTCAGCGACAGTAAGGGTTATGGTGCCATCTTCGGGATTGAACGCCTCCATGCGAAGAATGCCTATCTTCAATGTTTTTAAAGTTTCTTGAAGATGCGAAACGAAACTGTCAAAATCCAAATCAAGATTCAGTACATTGCCAGCAAACTCTTTTCCTGCCAGATACCCGGCGTCACGGAAATAATCATTTGCTTTTTCCAGCCCCAGATCGCTGCTCAGTGCATCAAGAAGTGTAAACTGCATGAGCCTGTACACAATAACAGGCATCTCCTCCCCGAGATCCCCGCGCCCATGCTTGATATCGCCCAAACTGCTCCAATTAAAAGCCTTTCTTGAATCGTCCTTAAACACATTAAATACGTTTTCCATAATTCTCCTCCTTATTTTTGCACATTGTTTAAGAGCTAAAACTTAAAAACAAACGCATACACCAACCCGCCGAAAAACACCCAGGTCAAATCAGCATCTGTCATTACACAGTATATTTACTCAATGATGTTTTGTCAAGGAAAACGCTCCAACTCCAGAAGCATCTTTTTCATGCCTAAACCGCCGCCATAACCGACAAGCGAGCCATTTGAGCCAATGACGCGGTGGCAAGGGACAATAATCATTATTGGATTTCTGTTATTAGCCATCCCGACAGCCCTGAACGCACGGGGGCTTCCAACCATTTGCGCAACATGCTTGTAGCTTCTCGTTTCACCATAGGGAATCCTCAGAAGCTCGTTCCATACGGACCTCTGAAAAGCTGTACCGTGGGGTGCAATCGGCAAATCAAACTGCCGCCGCGCCCCGCCCAAATACTCCTCAAGCTGCCGGGCAGCACGGTCAGTCAGCAAATCGGCAACAAACCTATGATCCTGCGCCGGCATGCCCTCATGCACAAACTCCACAGCATTTATCGCGCAGCCGTCCGACACGATAACAACCCTGCCGAGCAAAGTCTCATAAGCATAAAAAACCTGATTCTCTTTCAAAACGCATTTCATTTACTTGCCCCACTCCTAAACAAGCATTCCCGCTTTTTTTTGCCTTGACCTGAGAGCAATCGCGAATGCAGCCGCGCCGAAGCAGCACAAGCCTAAAAACAAATACCCTGTGGCATATGCCATGCCGATGCCGTCGTCGCCATGGGTTACGGTGAATACCTGGCGGGCCAGGTAGACGATCCCGCCGATGAGAAAGTTGGCTAAAATCATAAACATCCCCATGAAAGTCATTACAGCAGTCATAGCATGGTCGATTTCCTCGGAAAAAAGTTTCGCGATCACGGCCATCACTGTCGGATATATCGGGGCGACTCCAATACCGGCGATGACGAGAAGCACAGTACCCGGCTCACCGAACAAAACCCCCGCCACAGTCATAACACCCGCGAAAGCAGTCACAATGATAAGGGAGTTTATAAGCCCGATTTTGTCTATTGCAGGGCCGAGAAAAAGCCTTGTAAGCGTCAAGCAAACAAAAAACAGCGTAAGCCGCAGCGCAGCCTGCTCACTGGTATATGAGTAAGCCCTTTCAAGAAAATTCACGAGCCACGCAACGACCCCCAGCTCGCAGATCGACCCAAACACAAGAACCAAAATCACAAGCCAGAGCGTGCGGTTTTTCAGTACAGAAGAAAATCTGGTCTTTGACTTATCGCCGGCCTTCTTCTCAAGCCGACCCAAAAACGCAGGAACAGCCGGTATCAGCGCCCAACTCAGGACAATGAGATATACATAACGCCAACCGAAAATCGTGTCACCGAACCGCACCGCCATAAGGCTCGTGGAGATAATAGGTGAAAATGTGGAACCCGCGCCAAAAAAGAAATGCGCAAGATTCATCATTGCACCGGTATTCTTCGTAAAAGTCCTTGCCGCAATAACGCCTTGCGAAATCTCCAGCATCCCATTTCCGAGATGGAGTACAAAAAAGGAAAGGGCAAGAATCGCAAAACTAGGCGAAAAACAGATAAAAACGCCGGAAAGAGCCACAACGAACAGGGAAACAATCAAACAGACCTTCATGCTTATTTTTTTCGCCAACGCAGTCGTATATGAACACGCTATCAGATACCCCAGTGAGTTTATAGCAAGCAGAATCCCAAGCTGCAGTTCCGTAATGCTAAAATCCGCCTGTATCCTCGGAAGCGCGGTCCCCTTGAGATTCTCGTAAAAACCGTAAATCAAAAAAGTGCCAAAAATCGAGACAGTAAAAAGCAAACTGTTGCGTTTTTGCACGGAGGTTTTAATTGCACCTGTATTATCCATAATATTTTCCAATCATATTTTATCAAATTTCGGCATAGTTCTTTATTATCTGCGCAACTTGCGCCCTCGTCGCGGTACTCCTGGGCAGCAGCATGCCGTTGGAACCGCCGATGACGCCCCACGAGACAGCCCACCGCATGGCATCGGCGGCATAACCGGAAACGTCGCCCCTATCAGGGAATGTATTGTACTGCAGATCGGAAACTGACATATTGCGCTGCTTATACTCTGCGTAGCGATATATAAACGTCGCCATCTGCTCCCTCGTTATGGGCAAATTCGGGCCGAAGGTACCATCGCTGAAACCATAGACGATATGGTTGTCGTTTGCCCAGGTAACGGCGTTATAATAATACAGCGACGCGTCCATCACATCGGAGTAGCGCCCGCCCGAGCCGACAGCCGGCTCCCCTTCAAGCCTGTACAGCACCGTTACAAACATGGCTCGTGTCATCGAATCAGCAGGTGAGAAAGTGTTCGGCGCAGTTCCTCCGAAAAGGCTGCTCCTATAAGCAAAATCGACGGCGGGGAAAAACCAATCGCTTTCCCTGACGTCCCTGAAAACATGGTGAAACCGGTTCGTCACAGCGGTCCTTGCGACATAATAGCCGTCCACATGCCCGACAGACGCAGAATTCATCGTGATGACAGCCGTTGTTTCTTCCACGCAGAAATAACGTTGGTGCAAATTCAAAGCGGAACCGGCAACAGCCTCGCGCCCGGTAGAAATATTAATAACCGTGCCGTTTACTGATGTCAGCGCCGCTGAACCTGAGAGCAGTATGAAACTGCCGCCCATAGAAAGCATGATCGTATCTCCCGCCGGGATTGATATGCGTGTAAAACCCGGAGCAAAGCCGCTCCCAGTAGGGTTTCCGAACAACTCGTCGAGCCTGAGCATAGCCCTGTCCGCTGCATCGCCAAGCATCTGCGAAACCTCTGACTTAAGCGACGCGGCGAACGTCCCGTCCAGATAACTCAGCGAAATCAGCGGATCTGTGGACGTGCCTGCAGACGTTGCAGAGGCAGTGACCATAAAAAACAGTAAAAGCATAGAGATGCCTGCAGCTATTGCTCTTTTCAAATCAGCGTCAAATCCTCTCTGCGTGTGTTTTACCACGATACCACACCTGCCGCGCAATTTCAACAACTAATAAAACCAATTAATGACACGAGCTCATCAAACTTCATACCATGCGATGCCTTAACAAGCACGGCATCGCCTTTTTTAATAAGCCCCGGAACAGCAGAGGCAAGCCCTGACTTGGTTGGATAGTAAAACGCCGCCCCCCCGCCGGAGGACACGTATCCTTCGTAAATATGCGCCGCCATCTCGCCGCAGCATATAAGGCTGTCAATACCGCTGTGCGCGGCAAAAGAGCCTACATCATGATGCATCCGGCCCGACTCGCCGCCAAGCTCAAGCATATCACCAAGAATAGCTACACGGCGCGAGCTCAGCGCAGCCAACGACGAGAGCGCTGTCATTACAGAATTAGGATTTGCATTGTAGCAGTCGTCTATCAGCGTAATATAACCCGTATCCAGAACACTTGACCTACCGCCGACCGGTGAATACGATAAAAGCCCCCCGGCGATTTGCCCATCGGACAACCCAAGCAGCCGCCCTGCTGCAGCGGCAGCAAGCGCCGCCTCGGCAAGATGGCTGCCATATGACGGCACGCTTGCCCTGAAGCGGCTGGCATCGCTAACAATGTCAAACTCTACCTTGACCGTGCCCTGCGCCCGGACATTCACCGCGCGAAAATCATTGCGCTCACCAAGACCGAACATAATCCTGCGCACCCCCGGGTCATATCCCCACAAAAGCTCATCGTCACCGTTCAGTATGGCGGTCCCCCCGGGGCTCATATATTCAAAAACCTCGGTTTTCGCCCTTAATACGCCGTTTAAGCTGCCGAGCGTTTCAATGTGAGAGTGACCGATTTTCGTAATAATGCAAACATCCGGCCTTACCATTTCGGCCAGCCGGCTCATTTCGCCAAAATCGCTTATGCCCATCTCAATAACAGCAGCCTCGTGCGTCTCGTTAAGCGACAAAAGCATAAGCGGAACGCCAAGCTCGTTGTTCATGTTCTCAAGCGTTTTCAAAACCTTGAGCTTTGCCCCCAGTACCGCAGCTGTCATCTCCTTAGTGGTCGTCTTGCCCACGCTGCCCGTAATGCCTATGACAGGTATGTCAAAAAAAGCCCTATAATGCCTGCCAAGCATTTTTACCGCCTCAAGCGTCGAAGACACCAGCACATACGGTCCCTTGGCATCCGGGATTTGATGCTCGGCAAGGCAGCAAGCCGCACCGGACTCAAACGCACTGTTGGCAAAAGAGTGGCCATCCACCCGCGCGCCGCGTATGCACACGAATAGATTGCCGGGCGCTACATCGCGGTTGTCCCTTACAGCGCCCGAAACGCGGATGCCGCCGGAGCTCAAATCACCCACAAACTCCCCGCCCGTAACCTCCGCAATAAGAAGCGGCGTTAAATACGTCATGTTTTTATATCTCCAAAAGCATATTGGCTATCAGTATGTTACTGTTCAGACCCCCCTCTCCGTCATTCCGTGCTTGACACGGAATCCCCTATGGGATGCGGCAGTTTTGCGGACAAGAACCCGTAATTTCGCTCATAACCGCAGGGGATTGCGGGGCAAGCCCGCAATGACGGAGGTTTTAGCGGGGGTCTGAAGTGTAACAGTAGCTAAACCACCTTACATCATCAGTAATTTTTTTCTTGTATTCTCAGTTTTTTTCTGATATAATCATTCGCGTAAGCAATTCCTGAATAGCTAACAAAGTGTATCGGAGGGGTTTATATTGAGAATTAACAACAATATTCCGGTTGACAGGACTGACAAGAGCAGCAACACCAATGATGTAAAATCAGCAAAATCACGGGATAAGCTTGCCTCCGGCTTGAAGTTCAGCCGCAATGATGACGGCGACACGGGCGCTATTGCCGCTGAAGATATGCGCGCAAGGGTTCTCGGGCGCATCTTTGGTTTAGCTAACACGGATGCACAAGATGACGAAGGCAGCATCCGCGATGCGGATTCAGCGCGGCAGGCAACGAAGTCTACCCGGGTGAATATTCTTCAACAAGCACAGATTTCAATTATGGCTCAGGCCAACGTGCTCCCCCAGACTGTAATAAATCTGCTTGAGGCTTGATAATCTGCAAAAAACACCGCTGCGGCGGTGTTTTTTTATATCGGCAGGCACTACAAGATTTGTAACTGCTCAGAACCTTGCGCTCGGACAGCTATCCTCACCGGTTCTGAGTAGTTGCTAATATCTTAGCGTTTTTTTCCAGCGGGAACAGGAGTGATGCCGCAACTGCACAGCATGGGAGCAGGATTGCAGCAACGCGCAAAGCGCCGGCTACTCCGGAACCCAGGAAGCCTCCGAAGAACCCCAGTATGCTTGATGCCAGGAAAATCGCCAGATTTGTGCAGCCTATGTGAATCGACATGAATACAGGAACATACTTCTTTGGCGACAGAGATATTACTTTGCTTGAAACATACGGATTTGCAAGGTTGAAGCCAATGCTTATCATAACTGCGGCAGCCCATATCCCGGCGATTGTAGTCGTTACGGACAACATCGTCAGTATTCCAAAAATCGCGATAGTATAACCAAACGGGACGATCCATTTTTTGAGAATCTTCCCCCATATCTTATATGTCAGCCCGGTTAGTACGCCAATCATAGTAAATGTTGAGCTTACCAGGCCGGCATCGGCCGAAGTCCCCAGCTCATACTCAATAATTATGTATATGGAGCTATTGAGGAAATAGGCGGAAAAACAAACAATAAACGCAAACTGAAGCGCAATAATGGCAAAAATCCGCATGGGTATACGGCTTCTCTCGTTTTTTGCCGCTTCCCCGGGGATGCTTTCTTTGTCCGTGCCCTGTGCGCTTTTTTGCGCGTCATCGCCGGGTGGAGTCTCCTCGTCGGGTTTTTTTGGCATTATTGCCGCGAACGCTATCATGGCGGGAATGCACAGGAATCCAAGATAATGGGAAACCGCCCAGTTCTCGCCGCCGCTGGCTGAAGCAATCCTTCCCCCGACAGTGGCCATAAATGCCGCCCCGCCCTGCATGATTGCAGCGCAAAGGGCAATGTTCGCAGCTCGTTTTTCCGGGTTGAGAAACTCTGCGATCGAGGAGTTGACCAGCGCTATTCCCGCGCCCCTGTTGATCCCAAGGATGCCGGCGGCGACAAGCAGGAGAACGAACGGTCCGCTTCCTCCAACAACCGCGAATATGCTGTAGTAAATCAGCGTGGTGCCTACAGTGAATAGCAAGATGTATTTCTTGTTTATTTTTAGGGCAAGCGGCCCAATGAGAAAAGAAACAAACAACGCGACAAGCCCGGGAATCGTCAATATGGACGTCACCCTCGAAACTGCCACATCCGGGTATGATTGGATGATGTAGGCAAGCATGGGGTTTGTCACGCTCCACATTAGCATGGTCGAGGATATGAAGCACAGCGCAATAAACGCCCTTTTTTGTGTAGTCATGGTTTGCTCCTACTTTGCTGGACTGCTATAGTTCTTCTGGCAGGGGTATCTCCTCGCTATATTTTTCCTGTTCCAGTTCACCGGCTGTTATTACGCCTGCGTCACCGTACTGAAAAAGCTGATCCAGGCACTCTATCGCCGCCCGGATTTTGGTGCGCAAGTAATAGCCGCAAGACCATGCCATTTCACCTAGCTCGTCCACATTGACGTCAGGCTTCCAGGCAAATGCGCGTGCATGAAAATCCACTATTTTCAACAAAACCTCCAAGAATTCGGCCCTGTCAAGAGCCGGCAGCTCAGGGGCGGTTTCTATTATGGAAAGCACCGATTCGATAAGTTCATTGTCAAAACCTTCCGCTCTCGCAAGGTGCTCCCTCTCGTCTTTGCCCTCTATGACTTGAGTTGCGTAGTTGTTTGTCATGGTAAACAGCGTAAGGGGGCTGCTTTTTTCAGTATTTATGAATTTCGACATATTGGTATAAGCGGAGAACCGTGCTTTGCGCCCAAGTCTCCCGATATGCTCAGCTTCGTCAAACAGAATGATCCAACCATGCAACCCGGACAGGTCAAACAGCCTGCGCAGAAAGAGAATATAATCCCATATATGGCGGCTTTTTACGAAGTTGGCTGAAAATACGACCTTTTCCGCAAAGATCTCCTTGTAGATACTTTTGAGCTTTGCATTTGTTATAAAAGCCCCCTGCAAGTCGGCAACCAAAGAGAATTTAACCTCGTGGTCGTCTGTGCTGCAATATGCTTTCAGCAAATAATATAACTTGTCCGTTTGCAACTCTTTGGCGGCATATAGCTGCAATTCCGCCATCTTCCCGGGTTCCAGTGTCTCGAACAACGAATCGAAACCGGACTGCTCCCGTTTTGGTAAGAATGTGTTTAGGGCAATTCTCCGGTACACTTGGTACAAGTTGTTAAACGGCATTTCCCGCGAGAGTGAAACCATTGAAACGGCCATGTTCTTGCTTTGCGCTATGCGGAACACCGTACCAAGCAAGTGGGTTTTTCCTTCGCCATAGTTTGCGGTGAATACTCTTCCGCCACCTTCGCCTACGTCCAACCATTCTGCTATTTCCGCCAGCAGTTCCGCACGGGCGCCCCCAAAATACCCGCCTATGGCTTTGGATGGTATTCCTGACCGCAATGCTTCTATAATCTTTCTTGCTTCGTAATCCACTAGCCTACCTCCCATTGTCCTGCTGTTGCCAATACTACCCTGCGCGGCAAGGCTAATTCACTAAAGCCGGCTTTTGACAGAAGCTCCCTCGCCGCTTCTTCTCCAAGCGGCTGAGCGGGCCGTTCCCCTCCGGCATTCAACAACCCCGCCACACGCGCAGACAGCTCCATCACGGCTTGCACATCATATACCGGCAGCCGATCCAGATCGATAAGGTTGGAAAAACGGTTCAAACGCTCGCTCTGAATCTCGTTTTGTATGCGGAACCACAGTGCTTGATAGGATTTTATTCCGTAGACGTCGTCGTCAATCAGCTTTCTGTCAAAGGCATATAGGAAAAACACATTGCGCAGAGTATCGATCTCATCGATCAGTTCGCGAATGCTTTCATATGCGTCTTCACGTTTGAGGCGCGTATACCGTATTTCCTCCAAACTGTCGCGGGAAATAAGCATATCAAGATCGTCCACAGCAACGATCAGACCGCTATATCCCGCCATCTTGATTACCTCAACCAGCGAGCGAAGCATATGGCGGGCGTTGTGTTTCGCAATGCGGACAGGGGACAGGCCAAGGTTTCGCAAAGCCGGGAGTTTTACATCCTTGTGCCCCGCCAGCCATCCCAAAAGTGCTTCCCGCGCAGGTTCCTCCAGCAACGGATGCCCAAGCAAGCCTCCTGTCAGAAGGGCGCATACACAGGCGAAATTGTAGTCCATCAGCGGGTTTTGCATAAACATTTTGTTTAGCTGCAATCGTATTTCTCTCTTTGTTATTGGATCATTCAGCCCTTTTGAAGCCAAATAATCGGCAAAGCGCCCCTCATATTCGTCCGGGGAAAACCCGAGTTCTTTCACAATTGCCTGCGCGCAGCGCTGCAGGCATTCTTCGAGATCGCATTGCGCCAATACTTCAAAGAATATCTCTTTAAAATCATGTATCCATATCTTGCGGGCGGAAAAAGATGCGGTTTTATAGTTTTCGGCCCGGCTGAGAAAATACTCGATCATATGGGTTTTTCCGCTGCCCTGCCGTCCTGTCAGAAATTGGATGCGGTTCCCGCCGCAGGGGATATAATCGTGCAGGTAGCTGCTTTCCCAAAACTCTGTCAGGAAGTTGATGCCAACCGTTATTTCCCCGATAACACCCGCATGACCGGGCGCATCCCCATTCTTCAAGCGTGAAATCGCTGTTTGCAGTTCATATTCCACAACTCATCCCTCCGATAAATAATGGTAACTGCTCAGAACCTTGCGCTCGGACAGCTATTTCTGTTCACGCAATCGCTCGGTGGCGCTTCCATGCGCCAACTAGCGAGCGCTCCACCGTCCTTGGTTGCGCTTTGCGTGAGCAAAGGGTCTGTCAATATATAGTTTTTATCTTGTTAGACACACTCATTGACAGACCCTCTGAACAGCCATCCTCACCGGTTTAAGAGTAGTTACAAATAATGAAACCTTATAGTCGTTATATATTGCTCTGACCCGTTTCGGTCTATGATACGGATAGCTTTTTTTGCGTCGCGAACGGTGTCGAAGCGTATTTTCCGCCCGTCATCAAGGGTCAAATCGTCAGCCGCGTATAGGCGCGCAAGGTCATATGCGTAGTTGTTCTTTGTGTATTCCTTCTTATAACGCCTCATCGGCGTCAGGAACTCGTACAAATCAAGCACATACATGGGCGCATCGGCAGCGCGGAGCTTTTTCAAGGAAGCCTTAATAATCGCAAGATCATACGCGGCGGAAAGCTCTTTGGCAAAGGCAGACGCGTTAAACGAGGCTTTTGACAATTTATCCAGCTCTGCTTTGATATCACTGATAAGCTTTGAAGGGCGCAGGCACGGCAATCGCTTGCGGTCCAGAGTTACGTCCTGTGTTTCCGGGTTTATCGTCACTCTGCATGGGAACATTTCATATGCAGGGAAGGTTCCCTGCACATCCACGTCAAGCTCGCGGCAAATCTCCAGCATCTGCGCGGCAAAATCACCACCTGACATGTACTCCCGCCCATCGAATCCGGACGTAAGCGCCTCCAGGCGGCTAAGCGCGTCCTCACGCTCCCGCGCTGCGTCCCTCATGGCCGCAATCAGTTTCGGCAGAGCGCTCATATCTCCATCGGCAAGGCATTTTTGAAGCTTTTTCACAGCTCTTGACTGGACGTCCGTTTTTTCCTTGATCTCTTTTGCACATAATTGGGCATCCGTAAAATATTGCTCGTAATCCAAATCGAAATCCTCCCTACTGATTGTTTGTAGACGGTTGTATTTTATGCTGATATAATCCTTATGTCAAGGAACGGACGGTTAGAAAGCAGGAAATGTTTTGAAATTGCATGAGTGGCAGACAGAGTGTTTGAACCTATGGGCAAAAAACAATTACAGGGGTATCGTCAACGCGGTTACAGGCTCCGGCAAGACCATTTTGGCGCTCACTGCAATTCAGCGCCTCGGGGAAGCCATTGACCAGGATCTGCGCGTAAAAATCGTCGTCCCGCAAACATTCCTCGCAAGCCAGTGGAAAGAAGAAATAAAGCGGCGTTTTGGAGCAGCGTCCTCTGATATCGGCCTATTTCACGGAAAACGCAAAGATATGGGCAGGAAGTACATGATTTATGTCATTAACTCCGCACGGTACAGCCTCGCAAGGCACATCTTGTCCGATCTTGATAACGGATGCGCCGTGGTTCTGATTGCTGACGAGTGCCATCATTACGGCAGTATGGAAAACAGGCGCATTTTTGATTTTTATAAAATAGCGGATAAAGATGCGCCGTATTACGCGCTTGGTTTATCCGCAACACCTGAAATCACGGACTTCAGCGTTTTAACGACCCCCCTCGGGCCTGAAATATACTACTATGGCCTGGACAGAGCGTTGCGGGATCGCATCATCAGCCGTTTCGTACTTTTCAGCGTCCGGCTGGAGTTCACACCCAATGAGCACTATGACTATGCGGATATGAGCGAAAGAATATCCCTTTGTTTAGCCTCGCTAATAAAAATGCAGCCGGAACTGAGAGGTATGGCTTCCGGCCTGTTTTTTGCGCATCTGCACAGATTGACAAACCAGGATGGCGAGGCGGCCTCAATCGCGCGCACTGTTCTGAATCTTATGTATAAAAGGAAAACGCTTTGCCACATGGCCGAACAGCGCCCTTTATGCGCTTTGTCCATTGTGAAGGCGCTTCCGGCGCAGTCAAGGATGATATTGTTTTGCGAACGCATACAGTCTGCCGAGATATTGCATCGCAGCCTGTCGGAACAGTATCCAAAACAGGCGGGGTTATATCATTCAAAAATGGCGGATAATGCGCGGCAGGACATATTGGATAGCTACAAACACGGGGCTATCAGGCTGCTTATCTGCTGCAGGGCGCTCGACGAGGGTTTGAATATCCCTTCTACGGACGCGGGGATCATCGTGTCCTCAAGCATGAGCGCCCGCCAGCGTGTCCAGCGCTTGGGGCGCATGCTGCGGCGCTCAAAGAAAGTCAAGCAGATTTTCTACCTTTATATTGGCGAATCCAGCGAGGACAGGGAGCTTGCGTTCGGGCTGAATGCCACAGGGAATACGGTTCCGATGATTACTCTGCGCTATCTGGGGGGTGCCTTTATCCACACTGAATATGAAAGGCTGCGGGGCTGCGTACTGGAGTATGTTTTCAATCGGAGGTATGACCCTCAGCTTTTGAACGCTTTGGATCAAAACATTGACCTTGCGTTGCTCCGCGGGGATTTTCTGTTGCCTGAGGCGGTATGCCGGGAGAACCTTAAAGCCGCGCGTTTTATTACGGAGCGCAATTACTGGGCGTCAGTGCTGTACATCATCCTTGCGCGGCAAGGAGCCTTGGACAAAAGTCTGAATGCTCGGATTTTGAGCGAGTTTTTTGACAGACGAGGCAAATTTACGCAGGAATAATTGCGGAACACATCAAAGGCATCGTGGTAGAAGTCCCCGGTGTTTTGCAGGCTATTTCATAACAAATTTACAGGTTCAAGATTTTCCTGACCATTTCCGCTATGCAGTCCACCTCATCAAGGCAAAACACATTTTTAGCGCGTCGTTCGGTAAGGTTTTTGTTCCACCAATGGTACAGGTCGGCAGGAGACGTGCCGGACATAATGAACGAGTTGAGTACAACCTGTTTTTCTGTATTGGTCGGCTGCAATCTCGTTTCAAGGTCTTTAATCGTCTTATAAAACTCGATTTTCGGATCAGTCCAGCTACACATACGCAAGCCCTTCGGGTCAATAAACGAGATGTACTGCACGTCAGGCTTATCAATCCACAGCACATAATCTGGATAGAAATTCGACGCTTCAAAGAACCCCATACCAACTTTACTCTTGTTTCGGAGCAAGTACAAATCCGTGCCGTGGAATATGCCGGTGTTGTTGTCCACATATTCTCTCAGAAGATCAACAAATCTCTTTTCATCTTTGTTGAGAGTAACGGGCGTTACGGTCAGCGGTAAACTTCCGGCCTGAAGAAAAAAAAGCGGGGCATACAGATGCGCCCTGAAATCGAACGCAACGAGTGAGCCCCCCAGTATGCTCTCTTGTTTTGGCAAACCACTATGCTTATTTAGCAGTATCTTCAAATCTTCAACGTACTTTTCAACAGTTTTAGCGGTGCTGTCATTTCCGCCTTCGTCCACATAGTTGAAAACATATCCCTCCACGAAATTACAGTCGTCTGATGAAAGCTCCTGATATTCAAGAAGCGGGGCTTCCCATTTATCCTTTTCGTATTTGAAGAACTTGTCGATGTAGTTTTTTAACACCATGACAGCAAAATCCGTCGCCAGCCGCAATCGCTGGGCGGAGGTGATTTCGATATGCTTTGGGGGGACAATCAGCGAATACCACCCGTCAAACGCAAGAATTTCTTTCAGGGCAGGCTTCGTAAGCGATATGTTGGAGTAAAACTTCTCATTTTTATACTGTTCAAGCTCCGCCATAATTTGTTCGTAATCAAGCCACGGTAAAAAAGCCCTGTCAAGCGTATGTGCTCCTGGGTCGGACTCCATTTGAAGGCTTGTTGTCGATTCAAGCGACTGCACTTTGCTGCGGCAGTCAATGAAAACCTTGTTCCTGTTCAAAAACTTGGCAAACCCATCGGCGGGGTCTGGCGCGGCAAGCACAAGCCTTGCAGCCTGTTTCTTGAAGTTTGCATCGCCTTTTACTTTTATCACACGCAGTTTCCGGTGTTTACTACTGTCGTAACGGCTGAGGACGGGAAGTGTGTATCTATGAGGCTCAACCTGAATATCCTCAAGTTCGAGATACTTCTTGAAGTCCTCCATGTACTTTGCTTTGATGCCGAATATTGTCAGCGTTTCGAGCAAATCAATGTTTCTCGGTATTGCAACGCTGTTATCATTCAGTTTATGGCTGCGTTTCAAATAGCCGCCGTACCCGCGCAGACGAACGCCGCGTCCGAAAAGCTGTATCGCCTGACTGCCCTCGCCTTTAGCGAAGTTGATTAAAACCATTGTGGACACGCGCCAAGAGTTCCATCCCTCGGTGAATTTACGTGAGCCAATAAGGATTTTGATATTGGATTTGCGGTCATTTATGACACTAAAGAACGAATCCGGCGAAAACTCATCGTTGTCCGTCACAATGCCTTTCAGTTCCAATATTTTCATAAGACCTGCCGTATCGCCGATGTTGATAATTCCGAAATACTCGCCGTCTTTGCCAATACGCAAAGCGATTTCGCCACTGACGCGGCGTAAGTTCAAAACGTGCAGACGCGGCGTGTCAGTTGTAGATGCGCTGTTAAACAGAACCCGCAGCACATCGCTATACACATCTTCCGCGTTCAGCGTCCCACCGGACAGAGCAGTCAGCACAGAGAAATTGTTCCAAAAAATCTCTTTATTGCGACTGTCCGTAATACCGATGTCATCATTTAAGACCGAGTGGATACAGTTTATAGTCTGTTCTTTGCTCTTGACGAATTTGTCGATAAAATCTAAAACTTCTTCAACATCCGTCATTTCGCCTTTGCTTGTCGCCGCCGTCACTCTGTTGCCGACAAAAACAAGGAGCGGCTTTTCAATATGAAACGCCGTAAAATCCTTGCCTTTTTCTTCATACAGCTTCAACTGCTGGTAAAACGACAGCAAGCACCCTACAAGGTATAGCTGCCGTTGTTCCTCAACGATGTTCTCGCGCAGATTGAATATGCGGTACTCTTTTCCAAAACCATCTTCATAGAAAAACTTATAAGAGTAGTCAATGATTATGGCGCGGAAGTATTCGTCAAGCCGGCTTTTCCATTCGTCATTGCTTGCGTTTGACGGCTTGCCGGAACGCATAGCTTGTTTAAGCGTCGCCGAATACTCGAAAGCGAAGCCGCCGCTTGAAGAATCGGCAGACAAGCGGGAACGGTAATCATACCAAACGTCGCCCGCAAGCCCACGATGCGCTTCGTCCACGAGGACAAGGTTATTGCTCTCGAAACTGTCCACCGAAACCGTCTTGACCTTGCCTTCTTCCTTCAATTTATTCATGTCAATAACAACAACATCCGAGCTGTTTCGGAATCCGCTCTTGACGAAAGGCTCTGCTGAGATATGCGACAGAGCAAGCTCCGACAAGTGTTGCTCGGACATTCCCTCATTTGGGGCAAGCACGATGACCCGGTTAATCTTCGTATCGGGCTTTAATGCCTGTTTTTTCTTCAGATAATGCTTGAATTGCGAGATGTTGATGTGCATAATCAGCGTTTTACCGCTGCCGGTGGCGCACATAAACGCAAGTTTGTTCATGTTTGCGGGGTCAAACAATGCGATGTCTATCAACCCTGAACTCTCCGCCTTAATGGACTTGGCATGAGCGTTTAATTCTTCAGCGAACATAGGCGCATCCGTGAAATAACGGTCAAGGTACATTTCGGTGAACAGACACGCCATAT
>Ga0099364_10005044_pt1 | contig 19754 bp, 28 predicted proteins | sample TergutTh196P3_FD_73070 | JGI IMG/M metagenome (GOLD analysis project Ga0099364, IMG submission 73070) | Microcerotermes parvus P3 segment gut microbial communities from Pointe-Noire, Republic of the Congo - Th196 P3 | ecosystem: Host-associated > Arthropoda: Insects > Digestive system > Gut ... | reverse complement strand
CGGATACGATATTACACATTTGTCCGGCTATATCAAAGAGTTGGAAAACTCTAACGAGGAATGGATTGACGGGATTACTGAATACTCCCTCAACTTCGGAGAAAACAAAATCGGATATGAACATTGGTCAAGAAGCATGTTTGGCGTTCAGATGTTTTGTTGTGGAGACGATTTTGAGGAAGAGGATGACTATGATTTCCTGTCATTTGACTGTTCCGATATTGAAAAGTATCGGGAAGAGATATGGGCGAGGTACAAGATGTTCCTGTTTGACCATACAAAAATAAGTGATAAGGACAAGGATGAGCCAGAACTGGTCATAAAGTTTATCAGGTATTCGGCATAAGAAGGGAGGAACGAATGACGAAAGAGCGACCGATAATTTTTTCGACGGAAAGTGTCCGGGCGATACTCGATGGGCGGAAAACCCAAACGAGGAGAGCGGTGAAGCCGCAGCCCTCCGGCTTGATATTTAACCTAAATAATAAGGGGATTTTTTATGAACATACAGTTAACGAATGGCGTAACATTAGTTCCATTTCCAAGTTCACCGAATACCAATTACATGGCTGGAACAGACGGCAACATTTACTCACGAGTGCAACACAAAGGCTTTGGGAACAAGGTGTGCGTGGACTGGTTTCCGTTGAAGTCGAGCAAAACAAGAAGGGATACAGGTGTATTTCCTTATGCCACAACAACAAGAAGGTAACACGATTTGTTCATCGACTAATTTGCGAAGCGTTTCACGGGAAGTCATGTTCGGCAAATTTACAAGTTCGGCATCTGGACGGCAATCCAGAAAACAATCTACCGGGGAATCTTGCTTGGGGCACACAAGCGGAGAATTGGATGGACAGAAAAATACACGGACGCGGCATGGGCGAAAAACACCATATGTCCAAACTGACAGACAAGGAACGAGATGCAATCCGGTGGGTGGTTCACAAAGGAATATGCAGCCGGAGGCATGTTGCGAGGGTGCTGGGAATGTCGTCAGCGTCCATCATTGCAATTTGCCATTTTCACGAGGAACAAAACTCTGGGTGAGGGAGGCGTTTTGGTGCTTCGGGGACTCATGCATAGAATGTTGGCATCGTGCGGATGTATCCGACGACGAAATGTGGGCATTCGACGGTTTTAAGTGGGATTCGCCGCTGTTCATGCCTCGCAAGTTTTCCCGTCTCACGTTGGAAATCACGGACGTGCGGTGCGAGAGGTTGCAAGACATTACCGAGAATGATGCTATTTCCGAAGGAATGTTGTTGTACGAAAGGTGGCAGTCAGATGACTATAAGAACGATGTCATCACCGCCAAAGCATCAGGAACGAAACCGCCGCTCGGATTTTCACCAAAAAAAAGATTTGCCCACTTATGGGACAGCCTTAATCTCAAACGAGGATTCGGCTGGGACACGAATTGTTGGGTTTGGGTAATTGAATTCAAGAGAGTAGAGAAGGAGGGCAACGAATGAACACGAAACAGATTGAACAGTATCTCCGGCAACGTTACCGGTTGCCGAAATGGGCGTTGTTTTTTGAAGTGCCAGATAAACTCGCTTCCAATTCGTTGGAGGGTGAGGTGCGGCGGCGGGCAGATGCTATCGCCGTCTGCATGGAGCCTAAAAAGTACCCTGGAGCCGATGAACTGTTTAAATTCATCGGTTTTGAGATCAAAGCGAGCCGAAGCGATTGGCTGCGGGAGTTAAAAAACCCGGAGAAATTGACGCATTTCGCACAAAGATGTAACGAGTTTTACATCGTTGCGATGCCGAACGTTGTACAGATGGACGAGATACCGGAAGGCTGGGGCTGGCTGGAACCCGGTAAAGACCGTCCACGAAAGAAGGCGTCCAGTTTCGTGTCTCGTAGCGACTTTGAATTGTTGCTTATTTTGTTTCGCAAGGCGGCACTGACGTGCGAAAAATACGAGTCGATTCGGCAGATAATTGAATCGCCTGTGTACGATACTCGGATGTTTGATAACGAAGGAAAGACAAAATGAACTGGACGGTGCCCGACGGCGGGCAGTAGTGCTTTTGTTAAAATAGGGGCATGCTTTATGACGCCGCTACTTCCGGGCTTCTTTCCCAAATTGATTACTACGTTCGGTCCGCTGCGGGGCGCGTAGCCCCCGCTAAAACGGCGCAGAGGAACGATAGGTCCGTACAGGATGTTTGGTTTGACCCGGCGGAAGATTCAATCATACTACGCCGGCAGACCCCCGCTGAGAGTGTTGCGGCGAAGATCAAAACCGCAGGCATCAATACCGCGATCCCCACCCACTGGTGCGGGCTTGCCCTTGCCGACGGCATAGAATATTTTCAATCCGCAAGAGCCTTAGCGGACGCAATGATGGGGGTTGCCCCTAAAACCGCCGCAGCGAACAACCCTACCACCGCACAGAAAGCCTACTCCATGTTAGGCTGGGATGACCGGTATTACCCGACGAACCCGTTGGCAGCGATGCTCGCCACGGGTATTCTCGGCGCAGGGGTGGGCTACGGCGGGGCATCGCTCATTGCCCCTTTCCTCCCCAACGTAGGCAAGGAGGAATGGAACCGCAAACGGTTCCGCCGCAGCGGCGCACTACTTGGTGTTCTCGCCGGTGCCTTACCCGGCGCAGTAGGTGCGGGTAAATCTTTGTTAATCGGGCAATCCCCGCTGGACGGTTCCCACATGAAGAGCGAAAAACCTGCTTTACGGCGGCTGGCAGATACACTCGGGCTGAAGCGGTATTCTAATGCCCCGGATAACGCTGTATTTTCTTACATAGCCCCTCTTGCTGACCAGCGGCTAAAAAAATGGGGGGATTATTCCCCTCTACCGCTCCAGCGGTATTCGGGGATGCCGCAGATTTCCGGGGACGAGTTGATGAGGATGACATGGAAACATCCTGCCGTGAGTAATCAGATGACCCCTGGGCAACAGGCGTTGCTTTCAGGGGCGGTACACGGGGCAGTCCAGATGGCGGGCAGTTCGTTTTTTACCCCGCGGGATATGGCACGGCTTACTGCGGGGATGGGGAGCGGGTACGGCTTAGGGCTTGTGGCAGGCAGGGTGCTTGGTACCCTTACGGGATTACCTAAACCGGCACAAGATACTCTTGCGAATACCGGGATGTACGCCGGCGCATTGAAGGCGGTACTGCCGATCATTTACGGCATGTGATTTACCGCCGTTTTCCCAATACACAAAGACCCGCTACAATGATATTCCGCAAAAAGCATGGTGCTTTTTGTTTTAACCGCCTGAGATAAAGGCAGAAAGGATTGTTTATGAAAAAGATTGATGTTTACAGTTACGGTATTTTGGCGCTTGCCTTTGTTTGCGGGTGTCTTTTGGTGACCACAATTACGGCAAAGGCAGAAACAACTTTTGCCGCATCCCCTTGCGAAGCACAGTGCGATGACTGCGTGGTTGCTGCGGCGCCTACGGCGGTGCCGGTACGTTCTTACCTGCCCCGGCGGGTAACGGCAAGCACGGTGCAGCGTACAGAAGTGGTTGCATCGGTGCCAAGGGTTAGAGGGGGTGGTATGATCCCTCTTATGACGTTGGAACAAAGACCTGCCCCGGCGTACACCGTGGTGGAGACACCCCGTGCACCATGGGTGTACCGAGGGCTGTTCCGGGATCGGGTGGTTGTCCCCCGCAGGACGAATCTGTCCATTGAAACGCAGTAGTGATCATGAAGCCGCCGTATTTTACGGCGGTTTTTTTATGCGCAGATGGGAAAATTTTGTTAGGGTTAATGAGGAGTTAAAACTCATTTTCGGCAAAATTTTCTGTTTTTAACCTCGCGTTAGGGGCGAATTTTGCGCTTTTAACCCCGTTTTTGGGGGCATTTTGCGGGGCAAAACGCAGTTAACGCCTTATTTTGCAGGGATTTACAGTTTTTAACTTCGCTGCCCCCGTATTTTGGTGAGGTTTTTCGCATGGGCGGGTGCGGCAAAACGGATAATTTGCCCTGCTCTTGCTCCCTTGCTATGATTACCCCTTGCTCTGCGGAGGGATTAACGCATGGCAAGGGTGTTTGTGTTTACCGCAGCAGGTATTTACCTGGCTGCGGTTTTTTATTGGGCAGAGAAAGGAGCAAAAGATTATGCCGGTACCGAACTATAGCCTGTGCCGTACTTGCGGCATGAGGCTGCCGTATGGTAATACGTGTCGTTGCGTAGACGACGCTAAGTTTTTACAGGATAATGGGCAAACACCGCCCATCCCGCCTCCTGTTTTGCCGGTGTTAGCCGAGATACAGGAGCAGTTAGCGGCGATGAACGGGAAACTGGATGAGCTACTTATGAGAAAGGAGCAGCAATGAAAATATACGGCTATGAAATATGGATTGACGGCAAGTACCTTGTTGCGCAGTCTTACACCTTCTATTCTTCGGAAGAGGAGGTAAAGAAGGAACTGCAGGCAACGGTGCCGCAGATATGCCAGGAGATTTCCGACAATCTTACCGGGGAGGATGAGCAACCCTTTGTATGGGATGAGGAAGACCGCCCGGAGGAGACGCAGAAGAATTTAGAGAGGGTAACGCACTTGGTTACGGAATACGGGCGTATTTATGAAAGATGTACCGATTCGCCCTATCCTATTGCAAACAACTGCCCCTACCATATTGAACTGTTTATCAAGACGTATACCTATAAGGAGAAGTACAATGACTAAAGGTAATCTACTACAGCTTTACCGCTTGAATGCGTATTATGCTGCCAATCCGGAGACCACGGCTGCAGCAGGGGCCAAGGCAGTTGGGTTTAAGAGCAGCAGTTTTAACCACTACTACAATTGCGTGCATCTTCGCGACCCCAAGGGGGTTCTCGCTTATTCTTCTATGGAGGGCGAAATACCCCCTGAGGATTATGCGGCACTCAGTACGCGTATCACCCATGATACCCAGCAGGCGATGATAGCGGCGTTTAATGATGGGGGGACGATTGATCAGGTAGCTAAACGTTTTAATCTTCACCCCCAGCACGTAATGGTTTTCTCCCTGGTCTACCGGACGTATTGCGGCGGGACAGTGAACCCCGGGCAGAGAAAATGGGTGCCCTATTCTAGGCAGCAGTACGAGGCGATGGCGGAGAAAATAGAGAAGTACGACCAGCCCCAGGCAGGGGTGCTTGCTAACGGCTGCCATCGGTTACAAAAGGTACAGGAGTATTTACAGCCGGAATTGAGCCAAGCCATACGTGAAATGTTCCTTACAAAGCGGGGCATCCCCTTTGCACCGCCGGTACAGGAGCCTGCCCCTGTGGAAAAGAAGAAGAGGAACGGTAAACCCACACTTGCAGAAATCACGGAGGCTGCGATTGAACCGGAGAACAGCACAACGACACATGCGAATACGGAGGAGATTCTTGCAATACTCCGGCGTATGGAGCAGCAAAAAGTACCGGCACCCAGACCGCAACATTTTTCTGCGGTGGAGAGTACCTTTGCTTTGGACGTGATGCCGCCGCACAATATACCCCGATGGCTCTCCCGTGAAGCCATTGCCCTTTTCCCTAAATTGGTCAAGGGGGAAATTGATATCACCAGGGATGAAGACGCAGCACTTGTGGAACTGGATGAATTCGGATTGATAGAAATCCCTAAAACATCCTCCTCTGACCCGATGGGCGGCGTGACTATTCACACGAATTTACTGCGGGTTACGGATAAGGGCTGGGCGCTCCACCGGTTTATCCGTGACATCTGCGAACAAACGGTGTATTGTGCATTACAAGACATGGGGGCTGTGATGGGGTTTAATGTTTCTGTGGGAGAATACAACGGCGAGGGGGGCTATGATTGATTGGCTTGTTCGTGAATGGTTATTTTACCGGCTTTGGTTACGGCAGAAGTTCACCGGCAATATGTTCAGGTCATCTGCAATACGGCAGATGCTTCTAGTGGACATATTGAAGTATTCTTCAGAAATACGTAGTGCAGGAAACCCCTACATTATGCCTTATTCTGGCGGCGGCTGGGTGTTCGGTGTGGTCTACTCTTGCGGGTACCGTATTACTATGCGGTTTGAGGAGCGTGAGGAATTGGAGTTATTCCTTAGTAAGGACTTCCTGCCCGCATTCGCGTCAATGGTCGCACAGTCCCGGAAGGTATTGAGATTGACGTGGGATGACCTCTGCAAAGACGGGGAACGAATCAATGAGCTGGATGAACAAGTAATCAATCAACGTTGTTGATTTGCAATCTCTCTGCCCCAGAGGTAAAAAAAAAGGAAGTACACACCCTTAACATACACACAGAGTCATGGATACCAACAACAAGATTAAGAAATCCGCAGTGATTGCTTTTCTGGAATTGCTCTCCGCCGTGGAAGCAGGGAACGAGGAAGTGCTTTTACTCCGGTCATGCGATAAGTTCGCTAACGAGGTCGTGCAGAACTACAACGATGCGTTACATGACTTCGCAGACGGGCATAAGAACGAATACGTCGCGAAATCCACCTACTTGCCTTTCATGAACAGATTGGCGAAGAATTTCCATCGGTGCGCGGAAACAGCAGTACCTATCCCGCCTATGTTCGAAGGCGAACCAGATAAGGAAGCCATGGCATATTTGGCAAGCGCCCTGTATCATGCGGCGAACAAGATATTGGCACAAGAGGCGGATGAGTAATTTACACGCCGTGTAAATTAGCGGCAACCCTGTAAAGGAGAAAAAACATGATTGAGACAGAACATAAGTGCGAACACTGCGGTGAAAAACAGGAAACCCGTGATGAAGACGGGATACTTGTGATCGAAGGCTGTAAAGAGTGCGCCCCGGCAGGGGCGAATCCCCCCGTTTGCCAGGGGACACAAAGTATCCCCTGCGCAGAGGACGAGGACGATGACTGGGAGGACGAAGATGAAGACGAATATTGGGACGCTGACTGGGATGAGGAAGGCTGCCCTTGGTGCGGAGATGAGTTCTGCGATGGGGAGTGCGAAGATGAAGATTGGGAGGATGACTGGGACGACGACGAGTGGGATGATGACGAGTGGGATGATGATGACGATGAGTAATTTACACGCCGTGTAAATTAGGGGGCAGCAATGCCCCCCTTTTTTTTTAGCTTGCGTTCCGCCTCTTTTGTGTATAATATCTTCTATGCTCACCGCGGAACAACGCCAACAACTGCTCCTCCTTCTTACACGCCCTAAAACGGCAAGTAAGGGTATTCTGCCCCAGTCATGGGCCCAATACACTGACCCGGTTGTCAACGCCCTCGGCGGCAGTTATGACTGGGTAAAGAACAACGTTCTCCCCCCGATCACAGAAGCAGGGAATACGGTACGGGCGGTACAGGATATGGCGGTGCCTGTCGGCACAGGGCTGGCAGCAACAGCAGGGCTCGCAGCACTTCTTCAACGGAATTACAGGCAAGGCGGTACTACCGGGGTTTTGGACGCAGTCATGCACGGGGACAAACAATCGAAATTACTGATGAATGCCGGTCTTCCTGCGGCACTCGGCACCGGGGCAGGTTTTTTAATGCCCTCTGATAGGGAACCGGGGGAGAGCGGTAAATCCTACAAACGTAGGAAACGAAATAGGGCAGCTCTGGGTGCACTCCTAGGCGGGGGTGCGGGACTAGCCTTTCACACTTTAGCAAATGCAAAACGATGAACAGCACAAGTATGAATTGGTTGAAAGAATTCGGGGCGCAACCGCCCAAAGTAGATAGGGCAGAACTCCTCCGTCAGTTGACGGGTGCCGCGAAACAAGCGGAGCAGCCGAAGAAACTGGATAGGGGGGAATTGCTGCGCATGCTTACGAAGCGGGCAGACAATACGGAGGCTTCTAGCGAAGAACCCGAGAAGCCGGCAACTAAACCAGAACAACCGAAGCCGGCGGGTTCTGGGCAGACGAAGGTGCAACAGGGGCTGGATAAGGCGAAACAGGGGCTGGACAAAGCTGTGAACATTACCTCCAACGCCGCCAGGCAGGCTGTTCCGGATAAAGCATGGAATGCCGGTAAGAAGACACTTGGGCAAGTGGATCAGTTCTTTGGGCAGGAGGCAGGCCAAGGTACGGCGTCCAATATAGGCAGAGGTGTCGCAAAATACGGGCCGCTTGCCGCACTCGGTCTGGGCGGCGCAGGTGCCGGTGCTTACGGCCTTTCCAGACTCATGGGCGGCGGGCAGCAGCAGGCAGGCATCTTTGGCGGTGCAGGTAATTCGATGGGGACAATGGCCGTCCCGGCAATTCTCGCGGCATTAGGCGGCGGTGCAGGTGCAATGTCCAGCCGCAGGAACAGGGTACGCAATGCCGTGCTCGGTGCACTCCTCGGCGGCGGCTTGGGGGCGGGCTATAACGCAATGAATGCACCGCAGCCGTCAATACTCTCTCGATTGTCCCAAATGACCGGGGTGAATGGGATACGTCCGTGGTGAGTAATTTACACGACGTGTAAATTACGTTGCAGTTTTTTGATTGGGGAGAACGCTATGGTTACGACAAAGCAGAAATGGGCTTGGCTAAAAAAGTGGGCAGAGTTTGAAATGCTGAAGGAAACGCAGGCATACAAAGACGCCTTAATGAGAGTGGAACTCGCTACAAAAATGGCTTGGTTGAATAAATGGGCGGCAGCGAAGGAGGCAGAAGCCGCTGCTCAACCGCAGATGGCGCAGATTGTGCCTCGGCTGGGTGTCTTGGGGCTGGGATTACTGCAAAAGACCGCTAGTGATATGGCTCACGGCGTACCGACAAATTGGAACATTTATAGCCCTAACTTCTGGGGGTACAATATAAAGGGTTTTGTAAGGGGGCTTGCCCCAAGAACTTATGCCCAACATGTCCGAACAGACAAACAGATTGATGCCAGGAACACCCGGATGTGGGAGCAAAACCCCGATCCAAACGCAAATGTACCCGTGAACAGGGGCAGCACGGTTCTTCGGAATGGACAGCCAATTAGTATAGCCGGTGTTACTGGTGGTCAAAGACGGGCAGTGCTTGATACGTTAGACGCGATACATAGGCGGGGAGAGGATGAAGGAGCAGCTCCACCGAGTGTGCGATCTCCTCTCATTCCGCCCCACTCTTTTTTAGCCCGCATACCTTTTTTGACCCCTGCTGCTGGGCGGTATAACCCGGTACTGAATAGACTTGAAGTAAGCCCGAATACAGAAGTGCTGTCAGACGAGAATACCGTGTTGCACGAAATAGGTCACTGGAAGCAAAATCAACGATTAAGACAAGAACCAAGACTTTATCGTTGGTCTCGCGTTTTGGGGTACCCATTTTCTAAAGCAATTGCAGATAACGAAGAATTCCACGCCGACGCAGAAGCCTATCGGCTTAATAGCCTCGTGCATCCTGACAGCCGCATGACTGAGCAAGAGAGAAGAGGCACGCTCAATGCTTTGGGACAAGGAAAAGACCTTATATCCTACTTAAAATCGCTTGCGCCTCATGAGGAATAGCGTGGCGACCGTAAGGTACTGCCTCCCAAAACTGGACACCTCCAATAGTGATCGTCCCGTCGAAAAAACAATTTGCGATAAAGTTCAGCCCCTCTGCCCCGCTTGCTATTGCTAGAAGCAATACGATAGGGGTTATAATGATGCCTAACATTCCCCGTATTAGCCATGATTTCCACAATAAATGCAGTGTCTCTCCTGCACACCTCATCCCTTTTGCAGGATTTGCAACGGTAAATACGAGAAGTTTAAGACAGTAGAGAGACAACCAACCCATGGCGAGGAACATTAGGAGGAGCGACGTACACGGGAAATACATTAACAACACTGCACCGAGCCCTGGAACAACCTCACTTGCCGTTAGCGAGCCATAAGCGAGGAACGGCAGTGCGAGTAAAACCAACGCACAGCGCACAGGTATCGACGCATAAAGAATTCGAGCAATTTCTTTCATAATCCACCTTCCTTTCTTTTAGTTCATTGTCAAAAGAAGCGGCAGTGCTGCCGCTTGTGAATCAGTCAGAGGCTATTTTGGGGAGTATCTCACGTTTATTTCTTCGTAAAGTAACGTGCCAGGTTGACAATAAGTTATCCGATAGGGAACAAACTCAACTGGCAATCCCGGTGGGGTAGGCGCATGGCGATCATCACGAAATGACGGAAGCTTTGTTGTATCTACTCGCTTCGGAAATCCAAATGGGCTGATCGCAGAGTATGCGAGGTCGCCCATACCGCCGGTATGGTGAATAGCTACCGTCGCTCCTGGCACGACACCCGGTACCCAAAAGTATCCGGGGTGAGCGAGTGAAACAAGAGTGGTTAGCAGCACAGCCAAAACAAGCATCCCTGCCAGAGGCACCCGTAGATCTTTCCAAACTATTAAAGCAATTTCTTTCATAATCCACCTTCCTTTCTTTTAGTTCATTGTCAGTTGATTTGCCTGACATTGCAAGAGGGGGATAAGTTCCGCCTCACTTTCTTATAGCGCAAAAGCGGGCGGAATTTAGCCGATTTATGACACCTTCAATTTTGTCCCGTTTACGCCCAACGGCTATACTGTTTTTATGAGTTCTTCACTTGACGGCAGTTCTATCCAATCGTTTGTGATGCCGAAGATCACTTCGGAATCGGTGCCCGTGGACGTTCGGTTTGAGCAGGGGAAATTCCGCTGGGCAGACCCGCTGGACCCGGAAGCCGAGGAGGATTCTGCCACGGTCGATGAATTTGAGGAGCGAATCCGGGCGCTGAACGACATGGTGGACAGTTTGGCGGAAAAATACGGACGTACTTCGGACAAGCGTGTGGTCTATTGCGGCACACAGGAATTCAAAAAGTTCTTCAATCAGGCGATGGAAGCCGTCCATCAAGCCAGGAAACAAATCCATATCGGGATGCCGCTCTCCACGATCTTTGAAGCCGAGCGTGACCGCCGCCCTGTTTCTGCCCGGACAGGCTTTGGGGGCGGGAGGGAGATTGTGGATAACCGAAGTTACAAGACTGCCCCGTCGGGACTGCTGATTCCTGATTGATTTGCCTGACTGTGCTTTGGCAAGTATATTGCGGTAACGAAACAGGATTCAACAGAGAAAGGGAAATACGCGTGAAAGAGTCGGAAGTGATGGGCATTGTGCTCGTGGTTGTTTTGATTATTGGGCTGATATTAGGCTGTATGTTTGGTCTGCCGATTTATTCTGTCTGGAAATCCGGCAAGACCGGTGAGGCAGAACTCAAGAGGGCGGAACAGAACAAACAAATCCGCGTCGAAGAAGCCCGTGCCCAGATGGAATCCGCTAAACTCCTCGCATCCGCCGAAATTGAAAGGGCCAGGGGTGTGGCGGAAGCAAACCGAATAATCGGTGAGAGTTTGGAGAATAGCGAAGCTTACTTGCGGTACCTTTGGGTGCAGACATTGTCTGCCGAAGGAGCGCAGCGGCAGATCATTTACGTTCCTACCGAGGCGCAGTTACCCCTGTTAGAGGCAGGGCGATTGTCGCATAGGGAGTAGCGAACCGTTGCCCGGTAGGGGAGAGTAAGACGGGCTGCTAGGCCGCATTCGTTTGAACCCAAGGCTGCCCTGCATTGATCCTAGCCGCAGGATGCCCCCGGGCTTTTTCCTTACGCTGTGGTAGTTGATAAACGAGGCAGAAGCAATAGAGTATGAACATCTCCTCTATTGTTTCTCCCCCATGAACCGGCATCCTCTGTTTTTTGTCCGTAAAATGACGTTTCTCCATAAGCACTTTTGCCAGTGGCACTGGCTCTGTTTTGCCGTAGGGTTCGGTGCGTTCCCGTTAGTGCTGCGTATCGGGCTGGCTACGGCGGAAGCCGGGGAAAATATCCCCATGTTCGCCATTTCAGATATTGCTTTTTGGGGGCTGATCCTCAATACTGCGGCAATGGCGCACATCAACCCGGATCGGCTGCCTAAGGTTTATTTTCTTGTAGCACCGTTTGCCGTTTTTCTTTCGGGCGTGATGGCAGCTGTGTATGGGATAACTTTGGTGTTCCCGCCGGGAACGGCGTTATGGGCATTGGCGGTGTGCGGTTTTTTGGCTTCTTTTGTTTTGTCTTTTTTGACCTCGGTACGTCCTTGGATGGACTCTTTGCAACATGTGCTGGACGTCGCCGATAAGTTGGCGGTGCTGCCGCCGGCTTTACGCAGGGAGACCGTTGCACTTTTTGAGAAGGCACGCGAGCGGCTGGAAGCCGGGGAGGAGTTTGATTGGAAAAAAGAAGCCGAACAAATGTACGCTGCATACGTAGCACGTAATGAATAGCCCGGTTGAGTAATTTACACGACGTGTAAAGTACGTTCTTTGCATTTTCTTGTTTTGTCCGTTCCCCCGTTTTTGTTACAGTGGGTTGAGGCAGGCATTTTTTTAGCCTGCACACGACACACCAGCAGAAGAGGGGAACAAGGAAAATGGCAAATGCAGTACGAATACTGACAGAACGGGACCTTGGGGACATAGGCGGCGGGGCAGCCCCCCTTGCCCGGTTTACGGTAGCGGCAAACGGTAACGTGACGACGGATACCACCCAACTGACGATTACCTTCACACAAAATGCAACATCCGTCACTTCTGATCTTACGGCTGCGGAAATTACCCTCTCTTCTGGGCTGACCAAAGGTGCTCTGACCAAGGTAAGTAACACGGTCTATACCCTCGCTGTTACGGTAACGGCGGCGGCAGCGGCAACAGTAACCATTAACAAGCCGGGGCAGGTAGTAACCACGCCGGTAATGGTGCAGGTGTTTAAGGCACCGGCGGGACCTCCGCAAGAACCTGCCGCAGGTTACTGGGGTGTACTTATCCCGACAGCGCCCGGCGGAACAAATCTGCACCCGGAGCGTCCGACAAGTGCGGAGTTGCAGGGGCTTTTGACCACGGTAAACGAAATACATACTTTGGACGCCGCGAACATCAAGCCGTCGTTTACTTCTATTCCGCGTATCAATGCGGATGACTGGGCGGCAACGGGTTCGCCGCTCACGGTTTGGGAAGCGACGGGACGGTATTTCGTACTCATACGGGCGGATGTCGGTGCCGTTACAGGGATCGTCAACGCCGTAGGGATTCCGCAGGGGAATGATTTTGACCAAGCGTATATCGAAATCCCCCTTGCAGACATCATGGGTATTGACGGCTCTATGTCTTCCGGGCAGCAACAGGCGTCCTCAGGTGAGCCAGGCGTATCGGAAACATTATTTCCCGGCGGGTCGAGTACGAATGAAGGTTCGGCATTGGCGAAGGTAGGGCAGTTTGAGGCAGAGGAGTGGGAAGTGCTTACTAAGGCGGCAGAACTGCGAAGTTCTTTGACGCGGTCTGTCCTCGGTACTAAACTGACTCCATTCGATCCAAGGTTGCCGGAAAAGACAGCGCTTGCCGGCTTATACCGATGAAGTTGCTTCTCTATCCTGTGGAGGGTCATGTAATACTACGGACAAATATTGTTTCGTTCGTAGTCTATGACCCTAGATCGCTGCCCGCAGCGTTAGGGATTGAGTATCAAATGCCGGCTGGGATAGCCCGAACTTTTGTAACGACTGCGGATGAGGATTTTCACAGTGTATTGCAGCGGAGCGGTCTTGGCAGGGAGAATCCAGTCCCCCTTGTACCCGGGCAGTTTAGTCTCTATGCAAGCCCTTATCTCGGTCAAGGGATTCCTGATTGGACAGCAGGGATTTGCCGCTTGCTGGCAGTGAACGATTATGGCAAGCATTTGTTCGCTTTTCACGGCACTGACGCAGGAATATTTGCAGCATCTGCCTATGGCTGCAATAATTTTAACAACTTTGTGAACTCCACTTTCTCCTTACAGGTACAATAGAACAATGACCATTAACGTTATCGCACCCACTATCGGCACCCTTGAGAGTCTGCGGGAGACATTGAAGCAGACGATGGAAGAGAAGAATAAGTTTGAAGCCAAAGTTCTTGAAGACAGGACACGGCTGGAAACGAGGATTGCAGAACTTAAAAAAGTGGTTTCCGATTACACAGCGGAATTGCAGTCCATCGGCAACACCCTTGAAACTTTGCAGCCGGATACAAAATCCGAGCATCTGAGCCGGACACAGGTGGACTATCAGCAGATACACGCTAAATCGACGGCAATTACCGTCGAAGATGTACTGGCTGCATTGGAGCAGCGGTCGCCAAAACCCGCCCTAAGTATAAGCGATATCTTCAAAAAGGCCTGGAACGGCTGGGTGTTGTTGTTCCTGTTTTTTCTGTTCAGCATTTGGATGCTGTTTTCATGGCTCCCGCCGCCTAAAACAGAGCGTTCCAGTGTAGGCTTTACGGAAATATCTCTGCCGTCGCTGATGCCTACGGCAGAAGCCTGTGTTTTGTTCGATAGAATGCGTGAGCGTAGAGCACTGCAGGAGCCAGTGCCGAATATTTATGAGTTCCCCTCTATGCTGATTGGGACGCCATTGCCCCCTGCGGTGCTGACAGATGAAGGGGGAGAAATAGAGGCGGCAGAAGAGGAAACAGTGCAGGAGCAGCCGGAACAAACGACACAAGAGCAGGCACCAGTACGACAGCTTTGGCGACCATTGCGGGCATTGTTCCGGGCCTTCGCAGAAGGGAGGGCCGCGTGATGGATAGAGATGGAAACCTTGTAGTCCCCGAATTCGTAATTCGTGCCGCTGTGCTCGCCGCACTCGCCTTCCTTATTGCCGGGTACTTTCACGGGTTGTTTACGCCGGCACAGGTCAAACCAGTGCCGGCGGATGCGGTTGTAATGACAAGCGCACAGGCGCATTTGACCCGGCAAGCGATAGGGATGGTGCGGAATGACGCTGTGCAGGGCAGTTATTCGACTGCTGGCTTGGCAATACAGGCACTCTCTTCGTTATTGCCTTCTGATGTGCGGGATCGTGTGTTGAGCAAGTTAGGCAGTCCGGACTTAGACGCTATGCCGGATGCGCTTACGGCACTTGAAGGAAAAATTGTTGTGAGGAACTAAACGATGAGACATCAGCATTTTATAGACGGGCTTACGGAGACGACCGAAGAAGATCAGCAATGTTACGACCTGTGCTTTAGCAGTGCTGTACCTTTTACTGCGCATTGGGAGAACCTGGATGACGGTATGAAGGTGTTCCAATGGGACGCTGCGTGGGAGAAATACATCAAGCATCGTGCTGATTTGATAGACCATGAGGGGCGGGAAAAGTATCTGCCTTGGAATCTGTATCGTTCGCTTGGACTGAATTGGGTGGACGGGTACGCAAAGACGCAGGGTTCGGGTGACTGCGCAAGCTTCGCTCATTTCAATGCCACAAAGGCGTCTAATTATGTCAACGCCATGCAGACAGGGAAAGTACCTCGAGAGTTTGCTCTGAGCGTGGTGTACGCTATTGCCAGGGGAAACGGCAGGGCAAAGTTTGGTTCTGGCTGTAACCTGAACCCGTTGTCGAAATGGTCGGCAACGAAGGGCAACTACTGGACCTCTGACTTCGGTAAGTATGACGTAGGCAGGTATGTCCGCAACTATAAAAGTGGTTCGCAGCAAGATGCGAATGCTTTGAAAACTCAGACTATTCCGGTTTATCTGCCGGAGCCGACCTTTGATTATTGCTATGCGGCATGTGCCGCAGGGTTTGGCGTTCATATAGGCAGCCACACCTATCCCGTAGCCTCTGTACCGAATGGGGATGGTATTGCAACGCCCTCTGCTTGGCGCAATGGCGGGCACGCCGTCGCGCTGGTAGGGGCATGGAAAGGTAAATCAGGAAAGCGGTATGTGATCATGGAGAACTCGCACCTACAGAACTACGCCGCAGATTTGCTCAATCCGAATAAACAGTGGGGCTGCTGTCTGGGGGAGGAAGATATTAAACGGATGGCAACGACCCGGTACGGGATATGGTACGTGGCGTTGTGCGAGATGGGGTAACGACTGCGGGCATCCTGCAGGCAATTTTTTTGAGGAACAAGATGAAAACAACGAGACGTGATTTTTTGGCGTGGTTGGCGGCAATGCCGCTGATTGGGTGTTTGTTCGGGGGTAAAGTGAAAGCGAAGGTGCCCCGTAGGTTAACACCTCCGTTTGTTCTTGTTTCCGCTGAAATGCCGTGGGAGACAAGAAGTATTATTCGGATTTTTTGCCGAGTAGCGAGTTATAGCGACCATTATCAGGTGCTTTACGGACTGCGGAAGCAGTACGACCTTCGGACACACGCTTCCTTTTCTTCGCCATTAGCAGACAGCCTTTGTCCCTATTTTACGAAGGAGCTCAGTGGGGACTATCTATGCTCTGATTATGCAGTAACACGTATTGCTTTTCCGACGAAAGAGACAGGAGAGTTTATTCTGTTTGTTCAGTCAACCTTAGCAGGTGAAGATTCGGAGGGGCATAAGGTACCTGACCCGCAGTGGTTTACGGAAAGGTTTAACAGATCCATGTTGTACCGGTGCGTAGACGTTCTTGACGTGTGCGGTTGTGTTGTTGAAAGCCCATACACATTGGGCTGTGTTAGAAGAGCAGAGGAAGCGATGGGTACTGAGTGGTACCTTCCGTATCGCTGGGGGGATCAGGTGAAAGCGGCAGCAGGCGTTTTTGCACAATATCCTGCTGAGGGTAGGGCGGAGCCCTGTTGGATTACGCAGGAAGTACATGATTCGGACATAGAGGGATACGTACACCTGGATGTATCCCCGACGTCAGGCGTTTCTGTAGCGAGAGAGGATATCAGCCGCATGCAGGCTCATAATGAGTGGATCAAACGTAAAATTCGTGAGGCGTCTGTCTAATCTATTTTGGAGAAGGGGTGGAGCGGTGAGAGGGAAGCACGCAGCGATTCTAGCGTGCTTTCTACTATGTTTTGTTTGACTCTGTCTCGTTCGGATAGGTTAGGCCGCATCCGTTCTCTTCGCTTTTTTTCAAAAAAGGCGTTGATGCGTTCCTCCTGTATGTCCTGCAATATTCTTTCAAGAGATTGATTTGTTAGCAGTGTCATAGCGGACGTTTTTAAAAATACGATTTTATTGTAACGGCTTTTTGTTCGGTGTCTATGGTACAATATATTTGTTCTCTTGCTATTTTTCTTGAATGTAATGCCCCTCCCCCAACCCACTACCCTTGCCCGCCATTGGATTTCCGAAGCCTTGCCGGAAGAGTTACGGAAAGAGGACATGGTGATTGACGGCAAAAAATTGCAGCAGTTGCAAGCCCACCTTGCCCAGCATTACCCCGACCAGTACAAAGACGTTCTGTTCCGCCTCAATCAGATTGCTTCCGATGCCCAGGGTTCCCGCGGCGGTGTCTCCCCCTCCATCCGGCATCTTCGGGAATCAAAAGCGTGGCGGGCAAGGAAGGAAAAACTCCGTAAGGAAATCCAAGCAATCTACCGCAACCCGAAGCTCGACCTGAAACAGAAGCAAGCCTTTGTCCAAGCAAGGCTCTCGGAACTTTCCCCTACCCTGACAAAGGAAGTTTTCGATGAAGCGGATGCAGGGAACAACCCTTTTGCTTGGGTGGTGAAAAGCGGGATGAAAGGGAAGCCGGCGAATATGAATAACTTGTTGGGCTCGCCGTTGCAGTTTACTGATCCGAAGGGTCGAACTATTCCAGTGCCAGTGTTGAATGGCTATGCAAGGGGATTACGTCCATCAGAGTATTGGGCGGCGGCGTATGGGACACGCAAAGGGGTCGTGGACACGAAGTTGTCCGTCGCGGACAGCGGTTATTTATCGAAACAACTCACACAAATTGCTCATCGTTCTGTCGTAACTGATGACGATGATTCAGATGCCTTGCAAGACGAGAGTCGCGGGTTGCCGGTCGAACTTGATGATGACGACAGCATCGGTTCTCTTCTCGCGAAGTCGGTCGGAGGTTACAAGAAGAATACGATCATTACGGCAAAAGTCTTACGCAATCTTCGCAAGCAAGGAATTGAACGCATGCTTATTCGTTCCCCTCTTGTTGGCGGTCCGCAGGATGGGAGTGTTTATGCAAGGGATGTTGGTGTGCGGGAAACAGGGCGATTACCCGTTAGGGGGGAGAACCCTGGTGTGACGGCGGCACAGGCACTGGGCGAGTTGATATCTCAAGGGTCTTTGTCTTCGAAGCATTCCGCGGGGGTGGCGGGGCAAACTGCTGGAGCAGTCGGCGGCTTCAAGGCATTCAACCAAATGGTACAATCTCCAAAAGAAAGTGTCAATTGGGCAGCCCATGCCAAGAGCGACGGTATGGTGCAGAAAGTAGTGGATGCGCCGCAGGGGGGTAGGTTTGTGTTCATCAATAATGAACCAGCGTATGTCCCGACGGGGCAAGATGTGAATGTAAAATCCGGCGACATGGTAGAAGCCGGCGATATTCTTTCTACGGGATTACCGAACCCGGCGATGGTCGTGGAGCATAAAGGTATCGGCGAGGGGAGAAGGTACTTTGTAAAGGAGTTCACAAAATTGCTTCGGGACAACGGCGTACAGGTCAACCGCCGCAATGTGGAATTGATTGCACGGGGTTTGGTGAATTACGTTGAGTTGGACGAGGAAATGGACACTTATGTTCCCGGCGATCAGGTCCCTTACAACATGCTGGAGAAATACTATCAACCCCGCGAAGGGGCGAAGGAATACACGGCGAACAACGCCGTGGGGAAATACTTGGAACGTCCTATTCTCCATTACACCATCGGGACAAAGATCAGACCCTCTGTGGTAAAAGAGCTAAAGGCGTTTGGACTAGACGGTAATGTACTTGCTCACGATACACCGCCGACATTCCGCCCGCGTATGGTACGGGGGGCGGCGATTGCGCAGCACGACCCAGACGTTTTAACCGGGATGTATGGGTCGGGCATCAAATCTCGCGTTTTGGAGGCGACTCATCGGGGGCACAGTGCGAACCCATTGGGGACAAGCTACGTGTCCGGTGTTATTGGTGATCCTAATTTCGCATCGCAGCATACGAAGGGGAAAATTGTTTCGCCGGTCTATCAGTTGGATGAAATGAAGCGGCGTAAACAGGAAACGCCGAATCTTTGGGACGATAGCGATGATGATGATTGACGGTGTTACCGTGTTGCCGCCAGTGTCCAAACCGCAAGGATTGAGACGACCAGACTGATTATCGCCAGAAGAATCGCAAGAACGTCGAGAAAATACTTGTATCTTTCCCGTCTATTTCGTTCAACCTCCATTGCAAATCGTTCAGCCTCTTGTGTAACTCGGTTATGCTCCTGTACGACTCGGTTACGCTCTTGCTCAGCTCGGTTACGCTCTTGCTCAGCTCGGTCAGATTCCCAGCTAAAACGTTGAATCTCCCGTCTACGGTCCGCATATCGCGAGAGCGTGAGGTACCTGTGCTCTTGCCCGTCTGGGGAGATGCCAGACGCTCCGTCTGTTCCTCCGTAGATGTATTGTTTGTGTACGGCGTAGTCGTAGCAGTCTCGCTCATCTTCTGTATTAAGGGGGATAGAGACACGATTGCTCGCTGCGTTATTTTGGGTGAGTTGGATTACCCGTTTGTAGACAGCGAGCATTGTTTTGTCAGTGTAAGCCATTGGTGGCGGAATTGCAAAGAAGGGCTATTCCAGCGAATCTTAATTTATTCGGACGGTTTATCCAGATGGTGCTGAGTGTTTTTTTTTGCAGCCAGTGCCCGCATCCATTAAACTCTTCTTTGGTAAGTAAAATCCTTAACAGAACAGGAAACAAAGATGGCTGATTTTATCAAGCAGTTGGAGCAGTTGGAGATTGGGACGACCAAAGCAGAGGCAGGGCGGCTTTTGCCGATGCCTAATCGCATTCGTCGGAGTTTGCGCAAAGACGAAGACGGTAAGTCTACAAAAGAGGAGGCATGGTTCTATTCCGG
>Ga0099364_10005043_pt1 | contig 19754 bp, 15 predicted proteins | sample TergutTh196P3_FD_73070 | JGI IMG/M metagenome (GOLD analysis project Ga0099364, IMG submission 73070) | Microcerotermes parvus P3 segment gut microbial communities from Pointe-Noire, Republic of the Congo - Th196 P3 | ecosystem: Host-associated > Arthropoda: Insects > Digestive system > Gut ... | reverse complement strand
CGTTTATTCAGGTGGGTCGCCGATTTGACGGGCTTGCGTTTTGGGCGAGGGAAGAGGGGTTGGAGTTTCGGTTTATCGGAGGTACAGCCGAGGAGAACTGTGTACCGACATTGTCCACCCCGCAGGCAATCTCGTTAATCGCCTCGAAATTGCTTGAGAGCGAAGCGTTTACGAACACGTTGATAGAGACCCTCTTTGAAACACAGATTGAGACTGTCGTTGAAAAGTTGTTGGACTCTGAGGAGTTCAAAGAGGCGTTCTGGTCAAAAGAGGAACTGAAAGCCATGACCTCTACGGAATATGCTGCGGCAAAAACAGCGGGAACAATTCCCTCGGGCACCATTGTTATGGTAAAGGAGGACTAGCTTATGCCTATTTATCACCATGACACAGACAAGGTCAGGGACACACCGGACATCCAGGTAGAGGGTGTTGCGCCCATGAACCGGGTAATCGAAGGAGGAACGGAGAAGGTTATTTGGGACAGGGTGAAGCATCCTGTGGGTTACTGGGGGGTGCTGATTACCACCGCCCCCAATGGCACAAACTTCCACCCAGTGTTCCCGACAAGCGAGCAGTTAGCGGCGATCATGCCTTCTTTGAACAGCCTCGTGACATTGCCGCATGACTTTAACGCAAAGCACGAGGATGTACCGTCGCCCGTAAGTACACCGATGAAGGGTTTTATTACCATCCCCCGTATTAATGCGGACGATTGGGCGGCGACGGGCACGACGGCGACGATTTGGGAAGCGACGGGTCGGTATTTTGTGCTGATCCGAGAAGACGTCGGTCAGATTGCGGATATTGTGAATGCAACAGGTATTCCGCAAATGAATGACTTTACGGCATACAACAACCTGGTTATCGACGGCGTTACTTACAATGGTTGGATTAACGTTAGAGAGATCACCATTTTTGACGGTTCTTTACACTACGCCGTGCGGATGGCGTAACGGAGGTACGAACATATGAGCAAAAACCCTAACGGTACTGGACAAGGTTTCCGGGTCTGTAAAGGCCCGATGGATGACCGTACAGAGTACGAGACGGTGGACGAGATATTTGAGCCTTCGGAGATATGGATACATCCTGAGAGAAGGTATGACGGTCTGTCGGTTTGGATTAAGTCGGAGCAGCGGAAGTACCGGTTTGTCGGCGGCACTGACCGTGCTCATTTCGTCCCTGACCCAGACATCCGTGCAATTCTCGGCGACCCCAGCGACCTGATTGCCAAACTCACCGCAGAAGGTTATTTACCTATTAAATCATGAGCGAACCTTCCCTTACCACATTTAGCGACCTTCTGTCTGCGTTGAACCAGAAGACTGTCGAGACCCAGACCAACGTAACGGCTGTATCCGACTTGGTACAAGGTCTCGATTATGTCAAAAGTGTCAACTACAACGGCAGCAACGGCGATTTAACGTTCACTTTTGAGACCGGAGCGGCACTCACCGTGAACGTACTTGCCGATAATCTGGCCCAAAATATCGAGTACGAGGCGGCAACAAAAGAGTTGAAGGTGACACGGCAGGACGGCAGTTCTTTCCGTCTTCCTCTTGTTGACCTCGTTGACGTTTACACGGGGGCTGAAGGCACGCAAATCAATGTCGAAATTGACAGCGGTAATGTTGTCCGGGCAGTGTTGCGCAATGCCAGCGTAACCGAAACACATCTTGCAAACGCCCTTGCCGGGAAAATCAATGATAAACTCGGCAAAACGGAACAAGCAGCCTCGGCGGCAACGGCACTGCAACTCACCAATGCAAGAACGCTGTCAGTGAATGATAACGCTACTACCGGTGCGTCATTTAACGGCACGGCAGATGTCTCTATTGGCGTTCCTGTAACAGTTGCGGCAGGTACGGCAGCAAATACATTGCCTAGTACGTCGCAAGTATCGCTCCGGGCGTGGCTTGCGACTGCGAGAAACTGTTTGGCGTGGCTGGCAACGCAGGTAGGATTGAAAGCGAATATTGCAAGCCCCGCCTTTACAGGTACACCAACGGCTCCAAGTTATACAACGACACACACAGCACCGCCTACGGATACAACAAGTCTGCAAAATATTGTTAATTTGAATACGGCATTGCGGAATTTTAAACGGTTGGGATTACTGGCATCTGCTGGTACGAACCCTACTGATTTTAATGACGTTGTGACACCGGGTACATACGCACTAGCCAACGCTGCTGGAGCGACTATTGCGGCTATTCCAAACGCACCACCTCTCACTTTTGTTTCGACGAATGTTCGTGTTGTGCTGCACGTTTCTGTATTGCAGGCCGGTTGTACTATTCAACAGTTGGAATGTGTTTCAGCAGACCCTGCCAGCACGGTGGAAATATGGATACGTGCTAGGCGTAGTACAGTGGCTACTAACTGGACGGTATGGTCTCCTTTGCATTCCGCTCCAGTGGCAACTCGAACGGCTAACGGCGTTGTAACCGCAACTTCGCCGGACGGTGTCGGTACGACAACGCTAGGCACAACCGCGATAGTGCATAATCGTGCAGTGTCCTTTAATATGATGGGTAATGCCGTTCGGGACCTTAATGATTACCGTACACCAGGCGAATGGTATTTTTACAACGCATCGCATACAAATCAACCGCCATTTACTGGAGGTAGTGTAGGTGTCTACTTGAAGGTACTGATGGGGTACAGCACTACGAATTGCATACAGCTCTGCTGGAGACGTGCTTCGTCAGACATGTGGATTCGACACAGTACGAGCGCTACTGCGTGGACAGCATGGAAACGGTTTGCGACAACAGACGATGTGCCTAAAACGTACCGATTCTATTGGAGTAACGGCACAGGCGGGCTAAGTGGAGGGGTAATATGGTCCACTGGGTACAGCATGGTTGGCTATTTCACTACTAAACAGCAGATGCCCGCCGTGATGACCGCGGCAGAGTTTATAAACTGGTTACGAAGTATAGGGGCGACCGCATCGACACGAGGCATGTTGATATCCGGCGAACAAACATACAACCAAGGCAGCGAACTCACTCAAAATTCGTTGTATAGTTGTGTTTGGGTGCATCCAACAGAAAATAGAATCTACCTCGGTAACAGAATAAATTTATTTACGAATGGACCCGCAACACCGTTCACGTTCGAACCTTCTACGATGTTTCATGAAGTGACATGGACAGAGGTCGGTTGATCTTACGGAATACGGTCGCTCTACATCGTTGTGAACTTTCCGAAGCCTGTAGTGCGTGAGGAAGGGGGGTACACTCTGGCCTGTCTATGGCTGCTCGCTGAGCAATTTGTGCCGCCCACACCTCGAACCTTTTCACAAAATCCCCGCTATAATGGCGTAGAGGGCTAAAAAATGGAAACAGCTTTTGGGGTATTGGCGGAGGGACGAATTGTGGAACAGTGTGATTGTGTGGAATGCGCCGCCCTGATAAAGGAGGGGCAGGCTCTTTTGGAGCGTTTTGCCGAGTTAGAGGCGTTGGAGCGTGACCTCTCTGAACTTCTTTACGCAGAAGCGATGCAAAGCGGGCGTGTGAAAGAAGCGAATGCTTTGGCCCGTTGGGCGTGGAGAATGGTGCAACGCGGTCCGGAGGGGCAGCAGATAGTGAAACGGACGTTGAATAACGAGCATGTGAGCAAGGTGAACCTTGACCCGAACATCCGGCAAAACATCCTTGTCCATAATAATACGAATAAGCCAGCTCCGCAGGGTGTGGACACTGCTCTTCAGTTCCTCGATCCGCCGGTGAAGCATATCCGCGCAATCAGCCAAGGTCGCGTGAATGTTACGGACCCGACGCATCAAGAGGTCTCTTCTGCCGCAGCGCAGCAGGGTTTTCGGCACATGCAGCGGACACAGGGACAGCCGGCAGAAAATCCATTGGCGGGGAGTAAACTGATCACAACGGAGACAAGTAGTGTGCCAACATCTGTGCCTAATACAGGAGAGCAGAATTGGAGGAATGTGGTCACATACGTGGACGGTCAACCGGTGGCGACGACCCCTGCGCCTGGTAAGATGCACTCGATTTTCACCGCAGAGAACCAACCCGTCAGCGAGGCAGTTTCTTTCGTTCCGCATGAAACAGAACATCTTCTGAGCCGACTGTTGGCGAGGGCACAGGGTCGTGAGAAGCCGGATAGGAACGTTCATGTTCTGGGCAGAGAGCAGAATGTGCCCGTGAGTTACAAGGCAACGGAGGAGTGGACGCAGAGGTCACCTGCGGACAAACTGAGAACTTTGGCGACGGAATTTAATGCCATTGCGGCTTCGAGGACGAAGGCAACGGAATGGGCGAAGTCAAATGTACCGGACTTGTCTGTGGATAAGATAAATGCGGTAGCCGATCAGTCGATGTTGAGCAGTGCGCATGGGTATTTCCACAAGGAAAGGCTAAATGAAATGCGGACGATTTTGTCTCAGATGCCGTTATCTCCGAAAGAGGCAGACGAACTGACACAGGTGTTTAGTGAATTGAGGCGGCAGTATCCGCATTTGCCGAAAGAATATACGGCTGCAATAGACGAAATATTACGGATGATACGCCCTAGATAAAAAAAAATGAACCGGCGAATTAACTCCGGTTCTCTAATCTATCTTGGGGGACACAGCGATGTAGTTCTGTCCGTATAATTCGGACGACTTTTCGGCTTCATCGGCGGCACGAAGATAATCGCACTTTGGGACTCGTGAATCATATTTATCAATTGGTTTTTCGGCGAGTTGTTCACTCGTTCATGCCATATCTCCCAACTCTGTTTATCTTGGGACATACTCTCTTTGTATGTCCGATACGACGTAAGCCCGTGGTTCAGCCAAATAGAAAACAGACTTGCAACGCAGTGGGTGATCCCATGTTTGTGGCATTGTTTTTCCCATAGCAGCAAGTGTTTCTTTTTGGTTTCGGACAGATTGGTTTTTAGGGTTGCGCCCCAAATCAGGCTGGGTTCTTCCAACCACTTTTGGTATGCTTCTATTTGTTCTTGCCAGCGTACCCTGTCTAACCACTTCTGCCATTCTTGCACCTGTTTTCGCTGTTCCTCTGGGGCGTCTGCCAAGTAGTACGCCACGAGGTCGATGTAGTCGTCTTTCACCTCCTCAAAGAAGGCATTCATCCTGTCTTGTGTTGTTTCAGTCATCTTTCCGCCCCCTTTCTTTGGTTAAATTGGTTTTAGGCGTTGTCGGCTAATCTTCAAGCATAGACCATTCCAACAAGTCCTCTTTTGACATAATACGCGTTGTTACGCCGTTGTTGCCCGCCTCCCGTTCTCGGGCGGCGTTTTCTTCCCTACGCTTCTGTTCCGCCTCAAAATACGCATCTTTCCACATGGCGTAGGCAATTACGCATGGCCACATGCCGCCGGGTAATTCTTCTTTAGTAAACCATTCCAGCCAGTCAGTGAGTTCCTGTTTCACCTCTTCGGGCAGCGGTGAATTGTGCCTGCGTAGAAGCCATCTCTGCCACTGCTTTATTTCCTGTTTCCGGTTGCGCGGAACGCCCGATACATAACTTATATCGAGTCTTTGTTTCGTTTGGAACCGCTCCCGCCATTCTGCGGCAAAAGCTTCTTTGCTCATTCTTTCCATCTTCCCACCCCCTTTCTTTAGTTAAATTATCGGCAATCTGCCGCATGAAATCAATAGTGTAAGACCCTTCATCCAGTTATAACGCAAAATTCCAGTCAATTTAGTAATTTACACGGCGTGTAAACTATTTTTCGGGGCGTTCCTCCGTTTTTGTTACAATCAGGTCTGTTTCTTGTAGGGTTCGTATCAACCATAACTTTTTGACGAGGAGAAAAAATGTCAGATTTTAACACTGCTTCAATTTCCGTGCTGCTTTCGGCACTGGACACCAAGATTAGGGACGTTGCACAGAGTACCGGCGGCGGTACGGAACTGGTTTATGCCGATACCAGTAATCATACTTCCAGTACGATTACTGTGAGCGGCGGGAAACCGGTATTCATCTATAAATCGGATGCCGGGTATGTCGGCGAGCCGTTTGAAATCGAGGTCCAGCTTACGGAAACGGGGCTGCAAATTACTTACAACGGCACGACTTACGCGGTGCTGGACGCCGGCAGTCTTGTGCAGAACTGGGATTCGACGAGCACGCTGCTCGCACCCAGCGCTAACGTGATCCGGCAGCTCAAAGCCTTGGTGGATCAGGTTGCGGAGAGCGGGCAAAATATGGGGTCATTCAATAATTTCGCGGCATTGAACGCGGCATACCCGCCCAACGTGATGGCACCCGGTACTTATGCTTACGTCCGTGATGCTGGCGATGACAATCGGGATTTGGCGCCCGTTGTTACGCCGATTACGACAAAAGCCGGCGAAACATGGCGGTATGACCAGGGGCTTGACCCGACAGATAACACCACGCTTATCTGGGCACCGACCATCCGCTTGGACGAAATGCCCCGCAATTTTACTGCGGAACCAATTGTGACGGCAGAAATCGCGGATCAAGCCGTTACCGAAGATAAGCTGTCTGCCGAGGCGGCCAGCAAGCTGAATGTTGGGAACAGCCATGCTTCGGCAACGAACAATCCGCACGGGACCTCTTTTGCGAATCTTGAAGGGACGTACACCGATAACACGACGTTGGCGGGTGCGATTAACGCGAAGGTCAGTGCTGCTGATTTGAATGCAATTCTCGGCGACCCCAGTGATTTGATTGCAAAACTTACGGCGGAAGGTTATTTGTCTTGATCATGCAGATATGAGCGGAGTCTCTTCTCAAAGTCGCAGCGCATTTGGTCTTATGACCGTTTTGGACGCGAAGGTGGACAAAGCGGTTGTCGATGTCGGTGCGTCCATCGCCGCGTTAGACGGCAAGACATCGCCAGGCGCGTTGACCTTGCCCGGCGGTTCCCTCTGGGTGCCTCGCTCGGCTACGGCTGTTGCAAATTGGACATCGGTTTGTCACGCACAGGATAAAGGGCTATTCGTTGCCGTCGGATGGGGCAACAATATAATGACCGGTGACGATGACGGCGTTACTTGGACAAGCCGCAGTATATCAGGAAACACAAACTGGAGTTCCGTTTGTTACGCACCGGATAAAGGAGTGTTTGTTGCTGTTTCCCAAAGCGGTACACACAGGGTAGCGACCAGTTCTGACGGTATTAATTGGACAGGTCACAGTGTGTCAGGAGCCGCTAATTGGCAGTCTGTTTGTTATGCGCAAGATAAGGGATTGTTTGTTGCGGTTGGTTGGAGCAACAATGTCATGACCAGTCCCGATGGTGCTGTTTGGACAAGACGGAGTATATCGGGAACTACGAATTGGAACTCTGTTTGTTACGGCAACGGATTATTTGTTGCTGTTTCTCAAAACGGCACACATCCTGTAATGACTTCGGAGGATGGGATTACATGGACTGCTCGCAGTGCGCCTTGGAGATACCATTGGAAATCCGTTTGTTACGGGAAGGGATTGTTTGTTGCGGTCGGATGGGGGCATTCCCATCGCATAATGACCAGCCCGGACGGCGTTACGTGGACTAACGGCACTTCCCCGCAGGCGAACAACTGGAACAGCGTTTGTTACAGCGGCGAACTGTTCGTTGCTGTTTCGCAAGGTCCTCACACGCATCGGGTCATGACCTCTGATGACGGCGTTATTTGGACAGGACGTACTGCGGCACAGCAGAATATTTGGAACGCCGTCTGTCATGGCAACGGCACATTCGTCGCTGTTTCTAACGGCGGGGCGAATAGGGTGATGACAAGTACGGGTACAGAAAGTACCGTTGCCGGCATTATAGGCACACGGCTTGCCGCAGGTGTGTTCTCCGAAGGCACATGGCAGGCTTTCGAGTACGACGGCGAGGGAAACAGGACTGACATACCTGTTTTCATTGACCGGATAGTTTGCGAGTATGTCCCTGCGGAAGAGACAACGGTGCCGATGGTCTTGTCTGTTGTCGAGGGGCGTATTATAGGCGCCCCGATCATTAACGGGGCTGTGAGTACCGAATTTATCCCTGTAACAAATATCACCGGCATCGACACCGCTATCCTAACGGATGCGCCGCATATTCTGATGGGGCGTGTAGAGCCTGCCAATGCAACCCGTCGAAATATCGAGTGGTCGATAGAAGCACAAGGCACAACGGGTGCGGCTATTTCGGATAATATTCTTACTGCGACAGCGGCAGGGGATATTGTCTTACGGGCAACGGTGATCAACGGCGAATCCCCTACATCGAATTACACACAATTATTTACGATTTCCGTCCTCGGCGCGTTTGTCCCCGTTACGGAGATTACCGATGTACTTTCACAAGCATTTGTCGGGATACCGTTGGCATTGAGCGGTACAGTAGTGCCGAACGACGCTACGTATCGGACTATCCATTGGAGCGTCGCTGATTCGGGCACTACCGGTGCGACAATCACCAATAATGTTCTTACGGTATCAGAGGAAGGTACGTTGACAATAATGGCTACGGTCATTAACGGCGTTGCGATTGCTGTGGATTATACGCAGGAATTTTTACTTGATGCCGTACAACAGCCGCAAAACTCCTTTTTGTGTTCTCACGTAGGACTGAGCATAAGGGACTTGCGTGAGCCTAATCCAGACGTGTTTGTTTCCCTTGCTGGCAACTCACAGAGCAATCCGCTCTATGTTGCGAGCGTACCTTACAGTTATTACATCTGGATAGCCCCTACGCTTTGGGATCAACCGGGGGTCGGACATCCTATTGCGGAGATACCTTTGACGGGGCCGCCTTCCGCTCTTGGCGGGGTTGCACATTTGTACCTTGACGATAAGCACATCGCCACAGTGTCGGGGCATAATGGAACGGGCGCAGTAGCGTTCGACTATATGGTTTATGATGGGCCTGAATTCGGGGACTATTGGGGGAAGGCTGTAGGCGTAAAACGATTGTCGGTTAACATACCGGGCTACGGGGACGTTTGTGAATGGTGGCTTGATTTCGGCGGAACATCCGCACCGCTGCCTGCTGGAAGTGCCCTATGTGGAAGTGTTGTCATACCTGATTGGGAATGGACATCACTGCAATATCTGGCAATGTCACCGTATTCTTTACGGTTTGGCAATTTTGAACTATGCAATGGGTTAGATCTTTTGCCAGCCAGTTCGTTTTATCCAGCACAGATGTTTACGAAAGCAACACCTTTTGTACGCACTTTTACTATGGAGTGGCCGGCTGGGGCTGAGCCTTGGGAGAAGCTGTCCGGTTTTACAGCGTATGTATGGTTGGAAGGTTCTACGCTTATGATCCGAATTGTCGCCCCGAATAACACAGAAACCCTTATGGCGAGTGGGTCTGTCTGGTGGGGGCACAGCCATGCTTCAGGGGGTTTTTCGCTTGGTACTTGTGCAGGCTGGGATGAAGAGGACACGCCACACTATTACGGCTATGGCTATGAGGACACGCCACACTATTACGGCTATGGCTATGAGGACACGCCACATTATTACGGCTATGGCTACGACGACACGCCGACGTGTGTGCCGGTAACGAATATTACAGGGCTTAAAGGCGACTACCTAAACGGCACAGTAATTTCGTTAAAAGATACGGTTGTTATTCCGTCGCACGCTACGCACAAGAATATTCGTTGGGATATTGTAAATGCGTCAGGAGGGTGGCAGGGATCGTCATGTCGTCTGTTTCACCTGCCTGACGGCTCTATGGAATTGTATGTAGGCATCGCACCTCAATATGAGGCACAAGTGTTTATTTTAGAGGCAATGATACCTAACGGGCTATGCGGTAGCGATTACGTGCAAGAATTTAACATCGTGGTGCACCACCCTGAATCGTCTCACCCCGACAGACCGCCGCTCCCAGGCTACGGATATGGCTACGGTTACGGCTACTAAATAATATGAATAAACCAATAGTTTCACTGACATCATACGGAAAACGGATACAGGTTTCGGCTTACAGAGCGATATGTACGCTGCTCGACCAGACCGTACCGGCACGGGTTATCCTCTACCTTGATAAAGGGGACGTACCCACAGATGAGTTGCGCAGTCTGCAATGTTTAGAAATCATTGAAGACTGCGATAACGTCGATTCTTTCACGAAACTCATTCCCGCATTACAGCAGTTCCCGAATGAAGTAATCGTGACTGCCGATGACGATATGTACTATCCGAGAAATTGGCTGGAACAGTTGTTGGAGCGGCACGACAAGTACCCTGACCAGATTATTGCACACTTCGCCACCAGTGTAGGTGTCCAGGATAATAAGATACTGCCGTATGGGGAGTGGCGGCGAGGAATATCAGACACAGGGATTAATCTCTTTCCCATAGGCGCTCATGGTGTGCTTTACCCCCCAAATAGTTTGCATAAGGACATAACCAACAAAGAGTTGTTCATGAAATTATGCCCCAAGGCAGACGACATCTGGTTTTGGGCGATGGGGGTGTTGAACGGCACTCAATTTAGTGTGGTGCCGAATGGTTATAGGGAGCCCGAACACATTGACCCGTTACGTAAAGCCGGCGGAAGCAGTTTATGGGAATACAACGTGGGACAGGGAGGTAACGACCGACAACTACAACAGGTTTTGTCTCATTACCCGCAGTTACATGAAAAAATGTGTGAGGCGGTTACTGTAAGCCTGTACACCGCCCGGACGAAAGCACCAGCAACCAAAGAAAACGCACTATTTGCAACGATCTGCGATTATCCGAACCCGGAGGAAATGAGCAGGACGATTAGCAAGACCGCAGAACGCCACGGCATACCGCTACGGTTTGCGTCTTATGGCCAGCCGTTCACCTGCTTATATGAGAAATTGTCTAAAATGCTTGCCTTTCTCAAACGGCAGCCGAACACGATCAAATATGTGTTCTTTGTCGATTGCAGAGATACCGTTTTTGCGAAACCGATAGAAGAGATTCTCGCCGCATTCAATAGCACGTATCCCGGCGGATTGCTTGTGCAGTCGGGCGGGATGAGTCTGACGAGAGATTATATTTCTCATACTCTCGCCAATCAAATCGCTAACAAATATACCGCACATGGATTTGCCTGTAGTGGGTGCTACTGCGGCGAAATCACCGAGGTCATTAAAGTCTTAGAGAGAGCAATACAACTCTACGACAATATACAAAAGCGGAATTACAATGACCCGATTGCATCGCTCTACTTGAATGACCCCAATAGCAGAAACAGCATAGACCGCTTGAAGGAGCATGATGAATTCATGTTCCAGTTACTCCAACTGGAAGAGAATAGTCCGATAAAGCCGGATAGAGATAAAAGAGTGTCGGCACTCTTTGCGAATGATCGACCAAATCAAGGACATGTGCCGATTGACGCTAGAAGGAAAGCACCGATAGAAAGTATCTTGAGTGTCGGGGGTGCAGGAATTTTACACTCGCCGTTATTGAGCCGGAGTGTGCCGATGTGGAGTCAATGGGTCGATGAAAACATAGTGAACTATCGACCGGCATTACCGGCAATCAAGTGTACACTGCCGAAAGCAGGACTGCATAACACCACGATTGTCACCCGAATTAGAAACCGCAATAGCATTTTCGCCGATACGCTTCCGAATTGGTTGCGGTTCAATGTACCTATCATTGTCGTGGATTGGCGGGATGATGGCTGTGAGTCGGCATACGATATTGTGAAGGGGGTACCAAACGTCACATACATCGAAACCAAATACGAGTATATGTTCTATCAAACCGCCGCTTGGAATCTCGGCGTATCACAAGCGAAAACGGACTATGTTCTGAATGTGGATGTAGATGACCTACTGCATGAGGCCTTCTTTGAAGTGAACAGCATCAACGGGAGCGAGTTCGCACATTTTCCGTTAGAACCTGCGCCCCATTTGTACGGGCTGTCATGGTTCAGCAAAAAGGCTTTTGACGCTGTTAATGGGTACAGCGAAAATATGCTGTACATGCAGCATAGTGATAGGGACTTTTACCAGCGGCTCGAAAAGGCAGGCTACAGCCGAAAGTACCTGATTGATAGGTCGGCAACACATAAACCGCACGACGATGAAATGCGGGTCTGCAATACCGTACAGGATAAGGAATTGTTGACAAAAAACCAGAATGGGCGTCGATTTTTAGACGTGTGCCGTGTGTTCAATGAGGCATTAGCACCGTTGCTGCCCTGGTCGCCAGAATCGTCCCGGATAAAGTGGACTCTGACAGAAACAGAAACGAATAGGCTTTTAGCCGTAAGAAATGTTTCGGAAATATAATTCAACTTGCTTGTTGACGGATTCGGTACAATTACTGGAAGGAGGGCAGTAGGGATGGGTGATATTAAAATAACAACGAGTTGGGATCAGTATAAAGAGGTAGTGCCGAAGGTACTGCCGTTGGTTTTTTTCTACGGGATAGTGGAGATACTGAAGGCGGCAGCTCATTTGCCGGAGTCACTGGTGTATCATGTGCTTCTCTTTGGCAGTGTGATATTTATTGTCTATTTTGTTGTAACCGTTTTTAGTAAGGCGGACAATCAAATCTGGAAAGGCGCAACAGACATGATTGACCACACCATAGACAAGACCGTTCAGGCCAAGATTTATGACGGGCTGCAAACGTACAGGTTTGTGGACGAGTTTGTAGAAGATGAGGTGGATATGCTCGCACGGGCAAGAATTAACGACGTTGCTGTCCGTGCGCTCGTCCCGACGGTGTATCAAAACCATCATTGCAGGGAAATCAAGAAGATGAAAGGCGCGGCAAATTATTTAGACGCCAAATCTACACTAGTTGTCAACGCCTTCAAGAGGGATAAATCCAGAGTAAGCTGCATCCAGTTTGTCATCAATAAACTACCCAAAGGCGTTACCTTTGAAGAGGCGGTCAATGCGTATGTGTACCGGCTATTTCATGAGGTATTTGGGCCTACACTGCGTTGGGCGTGCGAAGAGAAAATAGTGTATTACAAGGAAATTTTGAAACGAAAAGACCTCAGCAACGGTTTTAGAGAAGAAACCCGCTACCGCATCAAAAAGAATGAAGAGTACATTCTTTTGCTCGAAGAGTTGCTGGGCGACTCTTGCTTAATCAGCAAATCCGCCGTTGCGGAACAACTTGACTTTAACATTAACGATACGTGTAACACGGAGCAATAAGATGGAACCGATGACAGTTGTTGTTTTTGCGTTCGCTGGCGTGGTCATCCTTGCCGTTATCCTTGCGATGCGGCACGGTTATATCGAGAAATTCGGGTATTCCAGAGAGAACGGTATGCTGATTACTGCCCGCAACACCAACGATGCAATGTTCTTGAAAACCATTGATGTTGCGTTGGACGGCATTGACTTGGCGTGTAAGGTGCAGTGTTGGCGGTATGTCCTCGATAATCGTCCTTTGTTTTTGACTCCGGAGCAACAGTGTTTGGCCATCATCCCTCTTTTGGAGATGGTCAGTATGACGAGTATCTTAAAGGCGGTGGACTTGCATGGGTTCGAGACATTTTGTGCCGACAAGCAGAAGGCGGTCGTTGGTTTTACCGGACTTACGGTACAGCGCACACCACTCGACAACTACGTTAGTTCGGTAGTGGGGCAATGCGGACGGTTTGCGAAAGAGGCGGCGGCACGGAAATTAACGCTGTACGAGACCCATGTAAAACGGACGGACTTGTCGCCGGCGTGTATCAGTGTGCTGAGGGACAAGATTGAAAAGAACAGGCGGTATTTAACGGTCGCTATAGGCTAATGGAGTACAAATGGGCAACAGAATATCGGATGTATGAGGATATGTTCCGGCGGGCGGTGCAGCAAAACCTCCGGGACGAGGAGGAACGTATCGGCGAGCGCCGGTGGATGGTACTCACGAAAGAAACACAGAGACAGGTGCTTGAACGGTTGAGGCGAGAATTGGAGGGTAACGATGATAGGTAATCTTTGGGCGGGGGTAATGTGGGGACTGAAGCATTGGCAGTTGATACTGGCGGCAATACGCATGCCTAAATTGCCGACGGATTGGCAGAACAGCGAGCAGGTACGGCTGTTTGTCATCGCGTTTTTGCGGTCGGATATGGCGGGGGAACTGACCCGACTGATGAGTACGCGCTGGAGTGCTGCCGTCCGTGTACGTGTGGCGGCGTTTGCAGAGAGTCCTCAGCTGTGGGCGATGGCATGGGAGGTTATTTGTTCCCCCGAAAACGCTGTTGCCGAAAAACAGAGATTGCGAGACCGCATTAGGGCGAGATTTGCATCGAGGTCTGCGCAGGAAAGGGTTCTTGCGGAGCAAGCTGACGGCGTAGAAGAGTTGGCGGAAGTAGTGCAGGCATTAAATTTGATGTTTGGAAAGGGCAGGAACACTGGATTATAATGGAGTTGCAGGCTTAGGCGAGGTAAGAATGACAGGGCATCAACAAAGCTATCGGGAGCAGGTTAAGCAAGCGTGCCTGGATTTTGCCGCAGAGCAGGATTTGGACCCGGGTGAAATGTCCGCACTTTTCAAATATGCTGCGGAGTTTGTCCGTACCCAGAAAACAGCATCTGTCTCCGACTGGTTGAAGAACTATGTACCCGCCCCGTTACACTTAGCCGGGCACCCCGTGACCTGGGGTATTTTAGGCGGTGCTGCGGCATCCCCTCTGGTTATGGGGCTTGCGGCACAGACCGGCTATCACGGCGGGCAGCAGGTACAGAAGTTACAGCAGGGGCGTGTCCCCAGTGCAAAAGAACTGCATGACGTCGATGAAACTATGCAATTCCTGCGGCAAGCCCGGGAGATAGAAAAGCGGATTGCCCGTAACAAGCGCCGCCGTGAAGAAATGAAAGTACCCTCTAACCGCAAGATGTTCTAATGCAGCAACCGCTCAACTCACTCCCCTCCCCGCTCAGGTCGATAGCCGGAAGCGTCGGATTAGAGTATTTGGTACGGGATTACCCGGGATTAGAACCATTCCCGGTGTCTGGGCGGAGAAACGGCGCAGATAACCCAGATACAGTACGGGACATCTCTAAAATGCCGACCCGTTACAACTTTACAAGGGTTGTACTGGACATGGATAACCCGGAACATGAAGCAGAGTACCACCGCATTATGGAATATGCGTGCGCAAGATACGGGATGTCGCTGTTCTATCTTGAACGGAAGTTTGTGAAGAAGACAAAGATGGTTGATGGGAAGCCGAAGACGCGGGTTATCCAGCGTATCTTTGTGGAATATACCGCCCCCTGCCGGGTAGCCGGGGGGCAATAGCGGCATTTCGTCTATTGTTTTTGCGTGAGAGTCAATCCCGCCTGTTACAATGGGGCTATGTTTGGCAATCCGTTCCTTCTCCGCGGGGAGGCTGATGCCCCTGCTCCTCAAAAACGAAAACCAGCCCCTGTTGCTGCTCCGGCCCCCCGTCCTGCTGCACCCCCTCGTGCTACACCGGCACCGGTGCAAAGGGCTGCCCTGGCTGCGCCTCCGCCTACGGTACCGCAAATGCGGGCTTTCGGCGACATACGGGGGACAAGGCAGGCTATTTTTGACCGCATCCTTCAAGCGTCTGCCCAATTACAGCCGATTGAAAACGACCGCTATTCTTTCACTTTGTCTGACCCCTATTACGCCGAAGCGGATGATCCAACACCCGACCAGATTAAACGGGCAATCATTGAAAACGGCAGTATTACGAAAACATTGAAAGGAACGTGGCTGCTTACAGACAAGCACACAGGCGAAACATTCCGCCGGCCGACGGTGGTTGCCAAAGTCCCTTATCTCCTTGATAACGGAACTTTCTTGCGGAACGGGACGAAGTTCATTATGCGGAATCAATCCCGCCTTCTCCCCGGTGCGTATGTCCGGCAAAAGGAGAATGGGGAGTACGAAGCCCATATTAACGCGGATATGCGTGAAGGGGCGATTCATCATTACGGGTTAGACCCGGATAGCGGGGTCATGAATGTGATTGTTTCCGGCTCGAAAACACCGATCTACGGGCTTGCAAAAGCGCTGGGGGCTACGGATGAAGAGATGGAATTCGCTTGGGGTAAGGAATTGGCGCAAATCAATAAAAAGAAGTTCCAGACCTCGCAAATTGCAAAACTCCATGGCAAACTCGCCCGCGGCAAGAAGGACGCTCAAACGGACGAGGAGCGGTTAGAGCAAATCCGTACTTCCTTGGAGCAGATCAACCTCGACCCGGAGGTGATGGAAATTACGTTGGGGAAGCCTTACAAGAACATGAATAAGGATGTTTTATTGGGCGCAACGAAGAAACTGCTTGCCATTTCACGCGGGGAGGAAGAAGGGGACGACCGTGATAATCTTGCTTTCAATGAAGTCTATGGCCCCGAGGATATTTTTGAAGAGCGGCTGCGCAAGGATACCGGCTCCTACCGCAGGCAGCTCTTTTACAACCTTGTCCAAAAATACAGGGGGAACATTGATAAATTGCCGGCAGGGGCATTAACACGGCAGGTGGATAGTGCGATTCTCGGTAGCGGGCTTTCAGGGAATCCTGAGGAGATCAACTCCCTTGAAGTATTCGACCAGGCGTACTCACTGACGAAGATGGGTACAGGCGGGCTGCCTAGTATTTCTGCCGCACCGGATGAGTCACGTTCAGTTCATGCCAGCCAACGCGGGTATATTGATCCGGCAAGGACACCGGAATCACTGAGGGTGGGGATTGATACTTACCTTGCCACGGCATCCCGGAAAGGTTCTGATAGGCAGCTGTACACCCCTGTTTTAGACCCTGCGGGGAAGAATACATACGTTCGCCCCAAAGACCTTATGCGCAAGACCGTTGCCATTGGCTCGGAATACCGTAAAGCAGCGGAAGATGATTATCTTCCTGCAATGCAGCGGGGGAAAGAAGTGATGGTGCCGAAGGCGGAAGTGGATTATGTGCTGCCGAATTTTGAAGAAGCGTTTAGCCCTTTGGCAAACCTCATCCCTTTCAAGTCTGCGGCACAGGGGAACCGCACGGCGATGGGCAGCCGGTTCATCGCCCAGGCCTTGCCGATGGTGAATGGGGAGGCTCCGTTGGTGCAAACGGGGATGCCGGGTAAAGAAGGGCGCAGTTATTACGAAGAGTTCGGGAAATACGCCGGGGCAGTCTTTGCGGACCAGCCGGGCAGGGTTCTGGAGGCAACGGACGATCATGTCTTGATTGAAAATGCCGATGGGACGAAGAAGAATATTCCTCTGTCCCGCTATACACCATCAAACCGTAAAACATTTGTAAATCAGTCCCCTGTGGTCGCTGTCGGGCAGATGGTAAAGCCAGGAGACATCCTTGTCCGCTCGAATATGACCGACGATACAGGGGCTATTGCAGTGGGGCTTAATGCCCGTGTGGTCATGGTGCCTTGGAAGGGGATGAATTTTGAGGACGGGATACTTGTTTCAGAATCTTTTGCCAAGCGTGCGACTTCCCAGCACATGTACCAGAGCAAAATTGATTGGACAGACGATTACAAAATGGGGAAACACGCCTTCATGGGGATATTCCCTTCTACATTCAACAGACGGCAGCTCGATCAAATGGATGAGAATGGGGTGGTGCTCCCTGGAACCACGGTGAAGAAAGGAGACCCTCTGGTTCTTGCCGCACGGTCAACAGAGGACAGTAAAAAGAAGGGGCGGCGTAGACTGTTTTCGGATTCAACGCTGACATGGGATCACCACGATGACGGGGTGGTGACGGATGCGTATTTCAGCGATAAAGGGGCGACGGTGCTGGTGAAAGCAGAGATGCCAATGCAGGAGAGTGACAAATTAGCATCGTCATGGGGTACCAAGGGTGTTGTGCGCATCCTTCCCGACGATGAGATGCCTATGCTTGAAGACGGCACTGTTGCGGAGGTGTGTATTTCACCAGCGGGCACAATTTCTAGGGGCAATCCTGCCCAACTTGCTGCGCTTGCTTTAGGAAAAATCGCAAAGATTACAGGCAAGACGTATAAACTTGCGGACTTCGAGGACATTGAAGACATTCCGGAGTTTGTGAACCAGGAATTGGAGAAGTACGGCATTTCTCCTGATACAGCGGTCATCGACCGCAAGACCGGCAAGCGGATTGTCAATGCCGACGGCAGCGGGGCTGCGGACGGGAGTATGTGGCTGATGAAATTGCACCATACAGCGGAAGCAAAGGTATCTGGGCGCGGATTAGGCGGTTACTCTGCGGATGAGAGTCCTTCCAAAGGCGGTGACGAGGGGGCAAAACGCATTTCACCCTCCAACCTCAACGCATTAGTCTCCCACGGTGCGTACCAAACCTTTATGGACGCAAAGTACCATCGTGGGCAGGCAAACGAGGATTATTGGCTGCAATATATGAAGGGGCTCGACCCGCAGGTAAAGAAAACACCCCTTGTCTACGAGAAGTTCGAGAATTCGCTTAAAGCCTCAGGCATAAATGTCAAGCCGGATGAGGGTAGGCTCCATGTCATGGCCCTTACGAACAAAGATGTGGAGGCTCTTGCCGGGAATAGGGAAGTGAAATCCGGGGAAACTATCCGGTGGGAAAAAGATAAGAACCCGATTGCCGGGGGATTGTTTGACCCGGCGATATTCGGTATGAACGGCGACCGTTGGGGGAAGCTGACCCCGGTAGTGCCGATCCTCAACCCTGTGATGGAAGACCCTGCACGTATTTTGCTGGGATTGAAACAGAAGGAACTCAAAGCTGTCCTTTCCGGGGAGCAGGAATACAAGCATTACGGCACGGGGATGGGTGCGGTGCAAGCAGCTCTCTCGGATATCAAAGTCGATAGGGAAATCACACGGCACAGGGATATTATCAAGTACGGTAAAAAAACAGAGAGGGACATGTCTATTCGTGCCCTCGGTTATCTTAAAGCCGCGGAGCAGACAGGGGTATCTCCTGGCGATTGGATGCTTTCCAGTATTCCCATCCTGCCGCCTAAGTTTCGCCCGGCTTCGGAAATGAAGGACAGCGATGTGCCGCTTATTGATGATGCCAATTACCTGTACAAGTTGATGATTGACACGAACAATGCTTTGAAGGATCTTCGTACTATTACGAACAATACGAAGCCGGAAGAGTACGGTCTGTACGAGGCGTACAAACAAGTAACAGGTCTGGCTGACCCGACGCATCCTAAACTTGTTCAGCGGCAAATTAGGGGATTGCTGCGGGGTGTGTTCGGGGTCGGCTCTTCTAAGTTCTCCATTGCACAGCGGAGTCTTTTGGGGACACCGGTGGATACGGTGGGGAGGGGAACCGTTGTCGGCGATCCGAATTTGGACATGGACTCTGTTGGTATCCCGGAAGAGAGAGCGTGGGATGTGTATCGTCCTTATGTGATGCACCGGCTTACAAAGCGGGGTATTCCCTGGTCGCATGCTGCAGCAATGATTGAGGAGAAGAAAGACGTTGCGAGGGAGGCTCTTGTATCGGAGATGGAGGAACGTCCTGTGATTATGGACAGGGCACCGGTACTTCATAAGTGGAGCATGCTTGCCTTTAAGCCGAGGCTTGTTGCTGGGGACTCTATCCGCATGAACCAATTCATCCAGAAGGGAGCCGGATTAGACGCGGACGGAAATTGTTGCGACTACGATACTGAAATAATTTGTAAACTATCCACGTCTACACTAAACTCCTCTGTAGATGGGCAAGACTGGCTTGCTCAGTGGCAGGAGAGGTTCATGGTTTCTAAAGAGAAGACCGCAGTGTGGGTGCATAACACATCCAAGGGTGAAATTATTGCGAAGATAAAGATTGGGACATTCTTGAAATGGGGCGTACCGGTCAAAGACAAGAACGGCGCTGATGTCTATTCGGTGCCGGAAGGGGTTTCTGTG
>Ga0099364_10005042_pt1 | contig 19759 bp, 21 predicted proteins | sample TergutTh196P3_FD_73070 | JGI IMG/M metagenome (GOLD analysis project Ga0099364, IMG submission 73070) | Microcerotermes parvus P3 segment gut microbial communities from Pointe-Noire, Republic of the Congo - Th196 P3 | ecosystem: Host-associated > Arthropoda: Insects > Digestive system > Gut ... | reverse complement strand
CAGCCGTTGGTCGGGAAGGTCGATGGAAAAATCATACCGCCCATTTTATCAAAATTGCCCAAAACCACAAAGACCAATTCCAAAAAAAATTGTGTAGATACTATTGCATCGGAGGGGTAAAAAGCGGCGGAATGGGTTCTTGTTTTTGCGGTCATGGAACGTAACGAGTTATATTTTTTCGATATTTTTTAACTCAATTGAGGCGTATTGTAGCAATTATTCTGAAAGTGTGCAAGAGCAATTTTGGGAAATTTGGAAATTTATTTTTGCGTCCTTTGCGCATTCCTTTGCGTCTTTGCGGTTAAAAAAAGGAGGATTTAACCGTAAGATGCGCAAAATACAGATTGGGTGTGTTTCGGCGCCAAGTCAAAATGAAAAGGTTGATTTTTAGGGGTTCCCCTATATCATTTTAGACACGGTGTGGTACGCAAAAAGCGCAAAGGAAAATGTTCCATTCCTGTCCGTTTATGGCATAAAGAAGCAAAGAACGCCAAGTGCGGTTCGTGCCGTTTACGGTCTATTTTTCAGGTGCCTTTGGCAGTTACGGTTCCCAGACTTCCTCTTCCCTTTTCTCCTCTGCCATTTCACCCGTCCACCAGAGTTCCGGCATGTCTCCGCCCCGGGTTGCCACCGCAAATTCGATGGAACTTATCCGATGCCGGAGTGAAGTGCGGCGTTCCTCGTCCGTAAACTGACGTTCCCGCAGGCATTGAATTAAGCCGGTATCCGTTATCAGGAAAACCTGATCCGTTTCCAGATTGTAAAGACAATGCTCAAACCGCCGAATATCATAGACAAAAATAGCGGCTCCCGTCGCCCGATCCAAGCCCGTCAAGCGTCCCCGCTGGTCAAGAACGTAGAGACGCTGCTGCGAAGCGGCAACAAACCGTCTCACACCATCGGCTGCCCAGCGTTCATTTCCTGTCACCAAATCAATGGCATGCAGGATGCCGTCTGCCGTCGGCGCATAGACATCTCTGCCGATGAGGGCAATCGGTTCCAAGAGTTGTCCCCGTGTCGGATATTGCCAACGCACCGCCCCCGTCCGGGCATCAACGGCAAAAATGTAGGCAGCCCGACCGCCGGTAACGATGACATCGGGCGAAATAATTCTATCTGTGGTCAGCCCGTTTGCCGGATAGAGTTGACTTTGCGTCGGACGCGTGACCAATTCCCGGTTCCCCGGACGGTCAATTTGAATCGCACGTGTCCGGTCAATGAAAAAGGTTTGACCCGCCGAATCGACCCGGTAGAGCATCCGCATTCCCTCACCCGATAACTGTGTCAGTGCCGCCGTATATAAGAAGCCTTGCTCTGTGACCCACGAGAGGTATTCATGATGAGTGCGGAAATTGACTTCATGGGTGGGCTGCTCATCATCATCCAGTTCCCAATCGTAGAATTGCGATAAAAGGAGCGGTTTGGTTCGCACGGTTCCAAGAGTAGCAACAGTGATAGGAATTCGGTGCGTGCTGTCGAGGACAAAGGCATCTTCCCGGACAATTTCCGGTTCTGCAACGTAGAGTAAACGTTTGGCATCTTCAAACTGTTGGACAATTTTTGCCAATTCGGGGTCTTGGTGACCGGCAAGCGGCCGTACCGCTATTGGTTCTTCATACGCTTGCGGCGTGTGGGCTTCCCGTAAAGGATAGATCAACAAGATTTCGTTCACCATCGGAACATAAAGATAATGCTCACTCATTTCACAAGGAGCCGAGGCGGATTCCGGCAGAGGAATTTGCAATAGTTGCTTTCCGTTCTTGCGGTTAAAAAGAAAAACTTCCAGATTATTATGAACTGCAACCACCCGGCTATTCACCGCAGGTTCCGTCAGCGGAAGGTCCCGTCCGCCCATCGAACGTGACCAAAGCCATTCTCCCGTTTCGGAATCAATCACGTGCAACATCGCATCACTGGTCGTGATGAACAGTTGCCCTCCTTCCAGGAGAATATTCTGAACCCTTCCATTGGCGGAATGGAGTTTGAGTTGGTGAAACCAAACTCGTTCGAGACCGTAGGGGGCAAGTTCGGGCTGAGAAAGCAGCGGAATGGTTCGCGTTTGTGCCGTGAGAGTTGACGCAGCAAAGGGCAGTGTCAATATCAAAGAAAAAATCGTGGTCATCCACAGGACGAGCCGAGGGAGTCGAAGCATATTTGTCATAGAAATTGCGGCAACCGTGCGTGGGAAACACCCTAAAATACCGTACGGCTAGAATACCAATAAAAAGAAAATGCGTCAAGAGGAAAAAGCGGCAGAGGGGGATGTACACTATAAACGGCATGAAATTGCCCTTTGCGTCCTTTGCGCTTCTCTGCGTCTTTGCGGTTAAATTCTTTTTTTTTAACCGCAAAGTTCGCAAGGGAATGCGCAAAGGACGCAAAGAAAACGTCCAATTTCTCCCCGTTTACAGTATACTAGTGCCTCTCCTCGCTTTAATTTGTGGATTGGTCGGCATAAAAACCGGATTTTTCAATTGCTTTAACGTTTTTAGTATCCACAATTTTAAGGGAGGAATGGTGCTAGTTGACACCAGCGGTTATAGACATTCTGCCCCTTCAGGGCAGTTGACAAATCTGCCTACAGAACGCGGACACACCCGTAACATTGCGTCTTGCAAGGCGAGGCGGCTCCGTCTTAAAAACGCCCCCAGTTGACGAACCGCCCATTTCCTGTTATACTGCCCAATCAACGATAGACGAAGGCGTTTATCGGCGCAATCTTCATTGATTGTGCCGGTAAACGCCTTTTTTCATGCACAAACGAAAGGACATGGTGTATGACAAACATTTCGGCACAAGAACTCGATTTCAGACAGTTGAACGAACAGATTGCGGCTGCGGCGAAGAATGTGCGTATTGATGATTGTTACGGACAGCGGTTCATCGGCACAGGACTGAACGGAAGGACACTGACGATTCACGGTACGCCGGGCAATGCACTGGGAGCGTATCTGGACGGCGGAGTCATTAACGTTCACGGAAATGTGCAGGATGCCGTCGGCGACACAATGAATGACGGCAGGATCATCGTTCATGGCGACGCCGGCGATGCTCTCGGTTATGCGATGCGCGGCGGCGGTATTTTCGTCCGGGACAATGCAGGATACCGAACCGGCATTCACATGAAAGAATATAAGGACAAGAAACCGGCGATTCTCATCGGCGGCACAGTGGGCAGTTTTTTGGGAGAATACCTTGCCGGCGGACTGATTGTCGTCTTCGGCATCGGTACGGAAGAGGTGCCGGTCGGAAATTTCACGGGAACCGGAATGCACGGGGGGAAAATTTTCATTCGGACGGACAGAGAGCTCACGGGCTTACCGGAACAAGTTACCGCAGAGATTGCGTCCGATGAAGATTTACGGGAAATAATGCCGCTGATTGCCGAGTTTGCCGGATATTTTGATATGGAATCGGCATCCCTTGTAAATCACCGGTATTATTTCCTGAAACCGAATACGAAAAATCCTTACACGCAACTTTATGTTAAGAATTGAAAAGATGAGGGTATATCAACGGGGTCTGACCGAATCAATGTTTGTTCTATGGGAATGGTTCTCTGGGTAAGACCATTGCCGATAAGCCGGGACGCGGACGCAAAGACGATTTCACGCCGGAACAGAAACTCAAAATTGCGTCCTTCGCGCATTCCTTTGCGAACTTTGCGGTTAAAAAAAAGAGAATTTAACCGCAAAGACGCAAAGAAGCGCAAGGTTCGCAAAGTACAATTTCATGCCGTTTACGGTATAGATGTTAATTTTCATCCGCCGGGGCTGTAATTAAGGACATTTGAGGCGGAATGTACTACCGTCCACAGCATCAAGGACGCGGCAACACGGAGTCCACTATGTTGGTCATCAAGCGTTTGAAGTTCGGTTCAATCCAGTCATCCCAATGTCCCAGGGACGTGTAGATGACATCGCCGCTTGGACGTTTGTTTATCCACAAAACGGGTTCCTGCGGTCTGCCGGGAACTGATCCGAGCAGAAGTACCTGAGCATCCGGTGAGGGGAGCGGACGCACCCTATACAACCAGGAAGGACTGCTAAAACCCTGCACCTCCACCTCCCGCAACAAAGGATGACTCTCCATGCCCGGTACGAAACTCACCTGCGTTTCTGACGCAACATTCCGATGGTGTCCCGTGTAATTTCCCCCTAAAACTTCGTTGTCGAATTCCCGCCACTGCATAAGGGAAGCAGGAAGAGATTCATTTACGCTAAAAGCATGAGACGCAGTACGGAGACCGACCAGCGGTTTTCCGCTTGCCGCATAATCCTTAATGACGCTCATTTTTGCCGCTTCCAACGCACGCCGCCGGACTGCAAGGAACACTATATCTGCATCCTGTAAGATTTGAAGGTTTTCGATGTTGTGCCGCCCAGAACCCTGCGCCGACGGCAATCCTGCCGCAAAATCGCATTGTACTCCCTTCTTCAACAACAACTCGTTCGCAAATTCGTGAAACCGCTGATTAGTCCGGTACTCATCGTCCGCAGTGATAAATGCGACTACCGGGCGAGTGTCCTCTTTGAAACGGAACTGTTTTTCTCCGGTAAAATCGGTAGAGACCATCGACGGGCTGACATACGTTTCGATGTACTCCTGAATGAGACTGTTGCCGGTAAAATGCGAAACGTGCGGGGCACTTTTGGAATTGTACATAGTGTCGGTCAAATCCCGCATGAGGGCGACATTATTGCCGAACCGGACTTGCTGCCGCAAACCGAAAGGACGACCGATCACGCACATGTTCGTGTGAACCCCCATCAAGATAACATTTTTGATTTCTTTCGCTTTCAAGTATGAACCTATTGCTATTCCAGAGTCGCTGATCAAGTCTTTTTCTTCGTCGATAACCAAGGTTTCTATCTGCCGCCTCCATGGATTGCCCTGTCTGCACTTTGGTTCGCAGTCGCAACCGCCGTCTCTCTGATCGATGGGCCACGCCGCATTTTGTTCCGAAGGTAAGCCGTTGTTCCACGCTTCTCTGCCGCCGAGTATTGCACGGATTTCCGGGTCGTCATATCCAGTCTGGATACGTTTCCGGGCTGGAGAATCTTCGTAGAAAGCCATGCACTCGCTTGGAGCGTGAATGACGGTAACTCCTTTTCCCCGCGCAACGGTCAGGACTTCGTTCATACGCGGCACCATTTCCGCAACCCGCGCAGTGGCACCTTGACACCAGTGCTGATTCCACATGTCGCAGATAATGATCGCCGTCTCTTGAGGTTTCCAGTGCTGAACCTCTTGTTGTATGACGCGAGTTCCCGCCGGCACGTCTCGTTCTGCCGAAGGAGCCCGGCTTTGAAGCGAGACTCGAATCAGTTCACCATCCTCCGCAGCCAGCGGTTGCGGAAGCAAAACCAACAGTGCCGATAGAGGCAGGAAAAACACCAATGAAAACGAAAAAATACTGATACGCTTTGTCATGTTTGTGAAAGGATAGTTAAAGGGTATTGTGAATGAAAAGTACCGCAAACGGCTTTGTTCAGACGTTTGCGGTTACTTCATAAGGGCTGCGGTACTCCCGCTTCCAGTATTTGGCAGCTAAGGGGAACCTCTAAAAATAGATTCTTTGCGTCCTTTGCCCAATCTTTGCGCCCCTTGCGGTTAAAATAGTTCGGATTGAACCGCAAAGGACGCAAAGTCCAATTTCATGCCGTTTACAGTGCAAATATCAAACGTTCTCCGGCACTTCATAAGGACTACGGTAATCCCGCTTCCAAAACTTGGTGGCAGCAGGATTGCCCAAAAGCGTCCCGTCCTCCTGGTTGATGTCCAACTTTTCACCGCCCGCCCGATATGACATGATGGCGTAATGCACCAACAACGTACTACGGTGTCCCGTCTCGATGTCTCCATTAGGAAGTTCGCGGGACTTGATGCAGTCCAAAAAGTTCCGCCGGTGTTCCACATCAGGAAAGCGTCCATGTCCGAATGCCGACACCACCGGTTGCCGATTACTCGGTCGAACAAAGACCTGCCAACCGCCGCCATGCCGAGCGACCATCATCAGCCCTCGGGTACCGTAAAGTTCAATCCGGGTGGAGCACTGCATCCAATAGGGGAACATATCCGTCATACGGACGGTGGGGTCAATTTTGAGGATGTAATCGGTGTAGAGCGTTTCCTCGGCGGTCATTATCATGTTGTCGAACTCGTAGGTGGCGATCAACGTATCCGAAGTTTCGGCATCGCTGTTCGGGTCGGTGAAGCGTCCGCCGACGGCATACGCCGACTTCGGAAATTCCTTACCGACCAGCCAGCGTGCCAAATCGAGTTGATGCACACCATCATTGAGCAGGTCGCCCATGGAGAAGTCCCACAGTTCGTGCCAGTTGTGATTGATGATCGTCGAAGAGTAGGGGCGCATCGCCGCCGGTCCGAGCCAAGCGTCCCAGTTAAGTCCTTCCGGCACCGCTTCGCCGGTAGCGATTCGGAAGGAATTCATCTCCCGCTTTTGATTGAAGACACGGCAGAGGTGAATGTTGCCGAGTTTTCCTTCGTCGATAAACTTCTTCGCCTCCATGTTATAAGGAGCACTGCGGTTTTGTGTGCCGTGTTGGACGATCCGCTTGTACTTTCGGGCGGCTTCGACCATCTTTTGCCCTTCCCAGGCGGAATGCGATGCGGGCTTTTCGGTGAAGACATCCTTACCGGCTTGGCAGGCGAGGATGACTGCCAGTGCGTGCCAGTGGTCGGGCAGGGAGCAAATCACGGCATCGACTTCTTTGTCGTCGAGGACGGTGCGCATATCGGCGGTGTATTTTGTACGAGCACGTTGGGCGGCTCTTTCGCCGCGATCTTTTCGCACATCGCAACAGTAGAGAACGTTGACATCCTCGAACTCTTGAAATCCGGTCATTCGGGCATTCGGATAGTCAAATCCGTGCAACAACTGGGACCCTCGTCCGCCGCAGCCGATGAGAGCCATGTTGATCTTTTCGTTTGCCGCCGCCCCTCGGACGGAAGCAGGATTGTTCAGAATCGTCAGTCCGGCACCGAAGCCGAGCGTCGAGGCGATTCCCGTTTTGACAAAGTCTCGTCGTTTCATGATGTTAAGGTTGGTTAAGGGGGGTGTACTATAAACGGTATGAAAGTTGGATGTTTCCTCTTTGCGAACCTTGCGGTTAAAAAAAAGAGAATTTAACCGCAAAGACGCAAAGAAGTGCAAAGTTCGCAAAGTACAATTTCATGCTGTTTACGGTATATCGGGTTAGAGGCAAAGCGGGTAACGCTGCCTCGTAGGACAAGTATTGTATTTCGGCGGTCACGTTTTTGCAAGCCTCATTTTCCGTCAGTCAAATGTTACTGAAAAACCGTCATAGAAATGTTCGGTTTTTGATCTATGTTCAATTTGACGCACACTCAAAATTAAGCCGTTTGCTTGCGCTTTAGCCGCTTTATCGTGCTAAAACGCAAGATTCTGTTCATTACTTCGGCATCTTGTCAACAGGAAACTTTGGGTTACGGTCCACTTTGAATTCCAAGTTCTTCGTTGGACCTTCAATGTTTGCGGTCAAGCCCGACTGACTTGCCGACATATATTTTTCATCCAGAAAGGACATATAGACAGGTTCTCCCTGCCCCGATTCACCGGTATTGTCCGATTCGCCGACGACCGCCTCCGTCGAGATAAAATAGACATCGTACTGTCCCGGCGGTACGCCGTCAGCAGTTTTTGCCGTTCCCATAACGTAGGTGCCATCCGGCTTGATCTGTCCGCGTGAGACGCTCCTTCCCGAATCGAAACAAATGTATCCGACGGGAACCGGCGATTCGTCGTCCGAAAAAACGACCCTACCTGAAACAGGAATGTTGCCGCTGCATCCGACGAGACATCCCAGAAAAAACAAAGGAATAAAACGTAACAAGTTTTTCATAGCGTGATCTGTTGGTAATAAAGGTTTGAAAGGAACCGGCGACTGCGTCGCCGCTGTTGCGCAATCGGACGATTGCGGCTCTGTTAACATTGGTGTATCACATTAAAGCGACGTAGCATTTCCGTCGGATACGTGAGCCAAGTTTCCCAGTATTTGCCCGGAAGTGGATTCCGAAACGCTCCGCACGGCTCCATCGCCCAGAAGGAACATACAGACACCGGGATGCCAACTTCCGAAAAATCTTTGGGGTTCACTGTGGTAATCATTGGGTCGCCAAATGGGATGGTTCACGGACAACGCTCTGCCGATTGCCCAGTCCCGACCATCGACATCGGTAGCGGCAATAATGTTTTGGTCATGCCGCCACATATTATTTGAGTTCCCCAGGATTCCCTTTGGGATAAATTTTTCGCCGAAAACCAACTGATTTGACGATCCATCTGCCCATCGGCTCAATGTTGCGCGAGGTCGCCAAGTGTTTCCATCTCCGCCATGGCCTTCGGTCTGTTCAGTCCCTGAACCTGTTTGACAAAGTGCCCTAATAAGAGGGCTAAAATTTCTTGGATGGATGGCGGCAAACGTATTTGTTCCACTATGGTTCTTCGTGCTGCGCCCGGCGACGTGGGCGAAGTTGTTGCAAATGGTGCCGTCGTAATCTGTGTGAATAACGGGGGCGTAATCTCCCAACGGTCCGTGGCTCACCGGGCAGTTAAGCGTAAACGTTCCCCAAGTGGTACTGACCGAATTATTGCCGGCAGGACCGCCGCCTTGCATACGTGTTCCTTGTACTCCTCCACGCCGGGTGGGACATTTCATCCACGTAATGGAGCAGAATGCTGTGCGATGGTCGTTCGTCATTTCGTCTGCGTGCCAAAAACCTGCACCGCTGCTGTTTTGATTGCTTGACTGTAAATCTGCGTCAAATCTGCCGTAAGTTGTTTGTGTGCTCCGCCAATTCGCAAGGAAGTCCCAGAGCGTTCCTTGTTCCATGTACGGTGTCAATATCAAAACGACTCCTGCGCCCGCTCTCTTAATTTCCAGCGGCGGCAAGCCTTCGTTGTAAGTGCTGATAAAGTTGTGAACGCCCAATCCCATTTGTTTGAGGTGGTTCTGACATTGCATTCTTCTTGCGGCTTCTCTTGCCGCCTGCACCGCAGGCAGGAGCAGAGCGACGAGCATGCCGATAATCGCGATGACGACGAGAAGTTCGACGAGGGTAAACGCGGTTCGCCGCTCTGTTTGCGGAGTGCTGCACGTCGCAGGTAACGCGGCGAACTTGTCCGAACTGCCCCTCCCCCAGGTTAACACTTTGTTTCGTGAAACGATCATGGTAATCCTCCTATTGGTTATTGGTTTTATCTAATGGTTAATCCGCCGACACGTATCAATGCTATGCCCTGGCGAGTTAATTTCTTCAAGCCTCATTTTCCGTCAAACATTCATAGCGGGAGCGTCTCTTCACAACCTCACTTTAACCGTTTCTCCCACTTCAAAAGTCGTCGTCTGATTCGGCGGCAACGGAACTTCAATTTCAAACGGAGTTGAATCCGCTTGATAAGTAATCGTGTCAATCGTCCGATAACGCGTTGAACCACCAATCCCTTGCGTGCCGTCCGAATTCTCGACGTACACAAAATCGTCATCGATGTCCCGCGTGATGACCACACTGAACTTACCTTCAGGCACGCCATCGTAACCGTAAGTTCTCATCACCGCCTTGCCTTCGGCATTCGTCGGTGTGATCGCCTGATACTTCAACGGCGGCACAGCCACAAGTTCCACAACAGCCCCCTCCAACGGCTTGCCCTCCGACGTTACTGTAATCGTAACAGGGTACAACTTCGGGAGATCAGCAGGACGCGAACTGTCGCCGCCGCAACCCGTAAAAACAACGCACCATGCACAAAACACGATGCACAACGAAACGAACATGGTTATACTTCTCATTGGTATGATTGAAAAAAAGGTTCACTGAAATGACCGTCCCCGCGGGACGATCCCTGTAATCTATATCCTACCCTGTCAAAACACCGCTTGCGTTTTACAGACAGGGTGCAACATTCCCGGCAGGAGCCTTATAGTCCACCACTACAATGCTCTCGATTCGCCGCCGTCGGGCGTTCCCATCGCTCCCCAAACGCCGAAATGACTCGGTCCTGACAAATCACGTCCCTGCGGAGATTGCGGTAAACCATTGGTGTCCACGCTGTTGCTGACAAACCGGACACTCCCGTCCGCCAATCCGCAGTTTACCCCGCCGGTGTGATTACTGCTCGCCGTATAAAGTCCCCAGCATATTTCCGTATTGTTGTTTTTCGGACAAGTCGGAGCATTCGGCGGCATGATAGTGTTAAAACCCGTAAAGAGAACCAACCCATCAAGATAACGGATGGCTCGCTGCTGATTCGAAGGCGAACGAAGGGTCTGACCCGTCGCCCGCTCCAAACAGAGTTGCGGACGAATCTCCCTGGCTCCAACCTGAATATCCGTTCCGCCAGGATCATTGGCAACGCCGCCTCTCACGCTGGAATCATTCGCCGCACGAGATGTAACCGCCTCGCTGATAGCAATCGTGTTACTTGTTCCGTCAGAGATACCCAGTCCCTTATTGGGGTCAGGTCGGTCTTGACGCTGATCGGTTGGATAAAACAATCCGCGGCTGGAAACATCGTTCTCCCTGCCGCCATTGTGATTACCGTCCGAAACTTCTAGAGCCCCATCGCCGTAGGAGACGACAATATTGCCCTTTGCAAGTCCCGCGGATACCCTAGAATTACCGTCAGACGGACATAAAACAGTGGCTAAAGTCGCCCGCGTTGCATCATTGCCGTCCCACGGGGCTCCGTTACTTCCGGCATGTGTTCGGAGTGACTCGTAAAGGGCACTCCCTTCCATGAACGGCAGCAAACACGCAGTCGCTGACCAACGGTAGGTATTGTTATGTTGCCGGTTATTTATTCCTCCCCCCGCTTCCCCGTTCGACGCGGCGGGAAACTTGTTTTGGGTATCATGAAAGTTGTGCAACGCCAGCGTCCACTGCTTCATGTGGTTACTGCACTGCATTCGTCTTGCGGCTTCTCTTGCTGCCTGCACCGCAGGCAAGAGTAGAGCGACGAGCATGCCGATAATCGCGATGACGACGAGGAGTTCGACGAGAGTGAAGGCACTTTTTACAGCGTTTCTGCTGTTGCCTAGGTTGCCCCCCCCCCCCATTTTAACATTTTGTTTCGAGAATCACCCATAAAAATCTCCTTGAAAGTTAGGACCGATGAATTGAAAGCCGGGACTGATGAAAGAGCCCGCCACAAGTGGGTGCGTCTAATCTACCATGCGGGGGAAAAAAAGTCAACCCCCATTTTTTAGATTTTTTTTGTATTTCGACTTATGCCGAAACGCACCCAATCTGTACTTTGCATCCCTTGCGTAACCCATAGCGCACTTTGCGGTTAAATCCAAACTATTTTAACCGCAAAGGACACAAGGAAGAAGGTCCAATTTCTCCCCGTTTACGGAATACAGCCCTAAAACCCGCAGTAATCCACAGCGCGGGCGATTTCGGTATTGAGGTCTTGCCGATGAACGATCCGGTCGATGTAGCCATGTTCCAAGAGAAATTCGCTCGTTTGGAATCCCTTGGGCAATTCCATCCGCAACGTTGCCTTGATGGTTCTCGGACCGGCGAAGCCGACGAGTGCCTTTGGTTCCGCAAAAATTAAATCGCCCAACATTGCAAAACTTGCCGCCACGCCTCCCATTGTGGGGTGCGTCATCACGGAAATATACAAGCCGCCGGACTGGTGAAACCGTGCCAACGCCGCCGAAACCTTTGCCATTTGCATCAGCGATAAGATACCTTCGTGCATTCTTGCCCCGCCGCCGCTGCCCGACACGAGAACCAGCGGCAACTTTTCATCACTTGCCCGCTCAGTAATCCGTGCCAACTTTTCGCCGACGACCGACCCCATGCTCCCCATAATGAAATGCGAATCGGTAACACCGAAAGCAATCCGCCGCGCCCGGACATTGCCGACACCGGTAACAGCGGCTTCATTCAGTCCCGTCGCCGCCTGATCGGCTTTAATGCGGTCGGGATAAGAGCGGCGGTCTCGAAAGGAGAGCGGATCGGCAGTCCTCAAATGCCCGTCGGCTTCCTCAAACGTACCGACATCGAAGATTTGTTCAATGCGCATCCGGGCGGAAACGTACCAATGATGGCTGCATTCGGGACAGACGTTTAGCAGTTTTTCGGCTTCTTTACGAAAAATGGTCGCCTGACAGCCGGGACAGCGCACCCACAGCCCCGCCGGCACGCCGCGTTTGTGGGGGGATATGTCATTTACAATGTCTTCTGCCATTCTGTGCTGCTGAACTCTTGTACTTTGCGCCCTTTGCGGTTAACAAAAACGCTTTAACCGCAAAGAAGCCCAAGGGACGCAAGGTACATTCTACACAATCCGCCGTGAAAAGCAAGAATGGGGGGAACAGGGTAGAAGAATCCGTCGACACGTTTGCAATTGGGGCAGCCAAGGTAGGCAACCGACCGCCGGGCGGTTGCGTTGGCGATAGCCGACTGGCGAACGTGTTCGGCAAAATAAGTATAGGTGCGGCAAGCCGCAGTTGCCGCCCGGCGGTCGGCAACCTACCCAGTTTGCCTAACTTAACAACATGTCGACGGACTGGTAGAAGAATAGGGGTGCATCAAAGTTCAGTTGCTCATTTGGGTAATAAGTTAGGGCGAGACACCTTTTTCAGAGGCATGATTTTCTGGTGCGGACACACAGACACACAAATGGTGCAACTCCCCTCTATTGACCGTGTTTTGACGTGGATTTATTGGGCTACAAACGCCCTACTACTACACCGTGTCTTCAATGATAGAGATGATGTTTCGCACAAAGGCACGAAGGACACAAAGGAATTGACGGCAGTTGTGACTCCTTTGTGCACTTTGTGCCTTTGTGCGAGGAAAAATTGAAAAACAAATAATCAATGCCATTGACTACCCCTGTGAACTCCAAAATTTGCCCACAAAATTTTAATGCACCCATTACAGAAGAATAGAAGAAGGGGACCTCATTGAGTATTACTATCCCGTGCGTTGTGTGCTACAATGTAGGGCTATGATACGTTTATCGCTTTTCGCACTGCTCTGTTGCCTGACCGCCGTTTCGAGTCTTTATGCGCAGTCACCCGCACTCAATCTTGACGGACTCGGCGATCCCGCGACAGCGGCGGTGCAGCCTGAACTGGTGCAGCCGTTGCCGCCGTCGCCAGAGATCGAACAACCCGTCGGGCAACCCGCCGGGCAGCCGCAGGCAGCACTCCCCGAACCGGCGGGAAAGCGGGTTACGTTTTGGTCGCTTATTCGAGAAAGCGGTATGATCGGTTACACGATTATTCTGCTGTCGCTTGTTGCCGTCGCCCTGATGATTGAATACGCTCTTTCCATTCGCCGGAAAATGTTGATGCCGCCGAATTTTGCCAGTGATGTGCTGAAAATGCTATTGCAAGGGCAATCCCAGGCGGCATTGCAAAAGTGCCAAAATGATCCCAGTGCCCTGGCACAAGTCCTCTATGCCGGTATGACGCAGTACGAATTCGGCTGGGATGCCGTCGAAAAATCGGCGGAAGAGGCAACGGCGGAGCAAGCCTCCCGGCTGTACCGCAAAGTAGAGTATTTCAATATGATCGGCAACATCGCACCGATGCTGGGCTTGCTCGGCACTGTCGTTGGAATGGTTATGGCGTTTCAACAGATGGCTGGTGCCGAGGCGGGCGGATATGGTCGTGCGTCGGAATTTGCCGAGGGGATTTACTTAGCACTGATTACGACCATCCAGGGTTTGCTTGTGGCAATTCCTTGTTTAGCGGCTCACTCCATTTTTAGTAATAGGATTGCAACGCTGATTTCGGAAACCACCTATGTTGCGGAACAGGTGTTACAACCCATCAAAAAGAATCTGCTGCGAAAGCGGACTGGTTAGTACTACATCGCAATGATTTTTGTATGTTCTTTCACTGGCTTCCAAACGTTTTTTGAAAAGTTTTCTGTAACCTATTGATAGATATAGACATAGATATAGACATAGACATAGACATAGATATAGACATAGACATAGATGCGATAATTGACCTGTAACGATTTCAATTTCAATTTGAAGTTTGGTTTTCTGGGACTAAAAGTTCCTCGGCGGGTCCAATGCAGCAAGGTCGAATGGTTTTCTCGCAGGTCATGGACATCTTTCCATGGCGACGATTTCTCACCTGTGTCAATCGTTATCGCAAACATTACGTCGGACTCGTTACCCCCCGTTTTTGCTTGCGATGAAATACCTTTTGGGGTAAAATGGTACTGAAAATAGGGGAGCAAAACTGATGAACGTATACACTTTTGTTTTGTGGGTCGGTTTATCTATCGGATTTCATTATATGCATGGGCTGGCTTGTGAGTACGAGTTGAGATTGTTTGACGCACCGCAGGAGTGGAGGTTTGCTTCGCCTCTCTTTACCGATACATCAGGACGCTTTAGACTCATGGTAGAACTACGTATAGAGGCATGAACTTAAATTATGTTATATCTTTCTTCACAATTCGCTTCCGCTAACACCGCCCGCCGCACGAATTATCGCCCGCTTCTCCTCCGTGTTGGCTTTGTCCAGAGGTGCCCAGCCACCATATATTGTTGCGTTGACATGAGCACCTTGAGAAATCAAGTATTCCAAAACCTCGTTGGAATTGAACTCAGCGGCAAGGTGTAACGGTGTCCGGCGACCAACGGCTCTCGCATTGACATCTGCACCCTGAGAAACGAGATATTTCAAAATTTCCACGTCGGCATTGCGGGCAGCATCGTGTAGTGGTGTCCAACCTTCAACATCTCTCGCATTGATATCCGCACCCTGAGAAATAAGGTATTTGATAACTTCAAGATTTGAATTGTGCCAGGCGGCAGAGTGTAGTGCTGTCGCGTCAACCTCATTTTTCGCATTGACATCTGCACCCTGAGAAACAAGATATTTCAAGATTTCCACGTCGGCGTTGCGGACCGCGTATTGCACTGCTGTCAGCCCGCCATTACATTTCGCGTTGACATTAGCCCCTCTTTCAACAAAAGATTGAACTTCTTCGAGAGTTCCACTTTGTAGAGCCGTGAAAAAGACGTAATAAAAACTTTCGTTGTTTACGTACCACACGAGCGTTCCTATCGCAATGATTATCCCAAAGATTATAGGGAGGATTATAAGGAGACCGACAATCACAGGGGGGTGATCGTAGTCTTCCTCATTTCTTTCACGATTGTTTTTACCCTCATCTTCGTCTTCCTTTTCCCCCCAGTCTTCGTTTTGCTCCCACCAATCCGCCTCATACTCTTCGACATCAGCGACAAGGGTTAAGTCAATGGTTTTATAAAAAGTTTTATTGTTCATACCCCAAAGAATTATAGCACGTTTTCAAGGGAACGGTAAAGGCTAAATGTTTTCATCATTACGCTGCGCTCCATTCCGGCGAACCTCAAAAATGATTCTCGTCCTGCCAACTCGGAAGGTTGTTCCATACATCGGGATTGTGAAGAAAAAATTGTATTGCTCCCATTACTTTGTTGATGGATACACCAAATGAATCCGTTCCGTAAGGAATAGACCAGTATTCCGGTGTGTCGTGATCAAAGTCATTGCTATTTTTTTCGACCAAACCATTAATCGTAAATGCTCCCGTTGCAGTAGGTATGGCATCAATGTTTTCCCATCGAAAATGAAACGTCTGTACTCGGAATGCCTGAAAGGTTATAACTTGCCAAAGTGCAATGAGAGGAAGTATGAACACCCAAAGTCCCAAAGCGAACAAGATACCCATGAGCAGGTTATTGGGGGTTGGTACTCCGATAGTGCGGGTTTCAATTCCTTCTTGACAAATTTTGAGGACGGGATATTGCCGGGCATACAGTTGAAATGCACAGGCAATCACAAGGCATGTGAGTGCCACGCCGCCTATTGTGAATGCAATACCTGCATCAGAATCTGGTTGTCCATTAGGAGCAGTTTCTATGCCGAGCAACAATAGCATTCCCAAGACATACATAAAAACAGTAATCGGTCCGAGAAACAAAAGCCCCGCCCAGAACACGAACGTTCTTCCGTAAAACTGTGTTGGGTATTCTCTTTCATCGGCTTCCATGCATTTATTGTACTGTACATTAGAATAACAATCAATGCCAGATGGCGGTGTTGTTGCATCAGTCATTGCGCTGCGCTCCATTCCGATTTTGTTTTTCCTTGCTTACGCGGCGGGCTCTGTTAACATTCGGCTGACTCATCAAACGTTTTGTTCTTGCATTTCCTTTTCGATACGTTCCGCTTCGGCAACCAAGTATTGTCGTCCGTCCTCTTTTGCCAGAATAAGATAATGCCGGAGTTTGTCCGACTTGATGGTGTGAAGCGCAATTAGTACAGCCATTCGTTGATATTCTTCCCATTCGCCATACTTGTCCTTATGCCAAAGTTTTTCACATAACGATTCCACTTTATCAGAGCCGACCTCGGCAAGTGCCATCAGTGATCGACGCACGACATATTCATCGGAGTCTTCGACAAACTGCTCCAACAATTCAACAGCCAAATTTCGGTCGGAAATGCCTGTTAGTGCGACCGCAAGTTGCCATTTGGCAACTGCCGAAGAACTATCAACAAGCAGCGACTGTCTCGCCAGCAAGATCAAGGCATCCTCACGCTTGGTAAGCAATTTGATGAGCCACCCAATCTCATTGTCTCGTGCGATGATATAAATCAACCGGCGGATAACGGGAGGCTTCCATTCATGGCAATTTGTGGTTTCGAGAAAATTTTCAAAGGCTTTATAAATATCATCCCAACTGTGTTTTCCGCGAATCATGTTGTAATTCAATTCCCATTCCCCGAAGATCTCGTCTTGTGGAATGGAATAATGACGCTTCGCCCAACGGTTAAAGTTCTCGATATGAAAAAATAACTCGTGTTTTTCTTTTTTGGGATTGGTCATAAAATTTGGTTTCTCTTTTTACCTATACTGTAAACGGGGAGAAATTGGACGTTTTCTTTGCGTCCTTTGCGCATTCCCTTGCGAACTTTGCGGTTAAAAAAAGAGAATTTAACCGCAAAGACGCAGAGAAGTGCAAGGTTCGCAAAGTACAATTTCATGCCGTCTACAGTATATTTTAGTTAACCAAGCCGTTCAATATCTGAAAGCGGCAGACCGGTTATTTCGGCGATGGAGTATCTTTTCCGTATCATAATTTGGGCAGTTTCACGGTTTTTTTCGCTTTCCCCTCATAATACGTACCACCAAGGACTAATTGCTGCTCATTCAAAAACCACTCCCTCGCCCTCACTTTTTCCTGCATCACTGGATCGGAACGAAACCGATTAAACTCTTCATACGCCGCCTGAACCGGCGGACAATCTTGTAATATGGCACTCATCTTACCCTCCTCTAATTTTTCATCCAACGTTGTCTTTCATTGTGTTGCCATTATAGCAAAAATGTTATTTCCCCGCTATAATGCCCCCCATGCTCACCCGCGAGGACATTGCTTTCATGTATCTCGAACAACTGCCGTTGGGGTTCCTTATCCCAAAGAGCCGGCGGCTGTGCCGCCGCACTTCGCCGTTCCTTTGTAGATGGTGTTTTTTGTGGTAGAGTACGAGAATGAAAGAATTATGACGGACACAATCCTCCTTAATGCAGGTATGAAAGTTTTGATTGACAACTTGGGACTTGTCGAAGCGGAACAGTTTATCTATCTAATGAACAAGGAACCTTTCGATTACACGAAATGACACTCGACGCTCTATGAAGGAATCTCCGTCCGCGAAATCAGTGCGAAGGCAATGAAACTGCGTGAAAAAGAACGCGGTATACCGTAAACTATTGAATTTTGCTGTTTTTTGACCAATGAACCCTTGAAAACAAAAGGGAGATTCGACATAAAAAGCGCAAAACTCAATGGCGTTCGGTATAACATGGAAAGTCTGGAATAAATGGCACCCACAGAGCCCGAAGCGTAAGCAAGGAAAAAAGAGCCGGGGACTTGCAGTCGGCAAACGAGCGTGTATAATGCACGTGATAGTAGCCTAAAAAGGACATAAAAAATAACGGAAATGAATTTTACAAAACTAAAAGATAAAATCGAAGAAGCGGCAAAGCAAGCATTTTTGGAAATGTTTGAGAAACATGGAAAAGAGGAAATTTACGCCTTCGCATTGTACAGCGATGGTGGTGCTTGGACAGTTTGCCCCTCGACAAATACGATGGAACACCTTGCAGAACGGGACGATGACGACATTATTTACAAGTATGGAACTGCGGAATGGAAATACGAAATGGAAGGTGCAGATGAATTGTTTGATGAAATTTCTGATATGTGCCGAAATGAAGTGATGAACATGGAAAAAGACAGAGAAATCTATAAAAGAGAGTTTGGAAAGTTTCAAAGCCAATTATATGAAACTTGTATAGAGGTATTGGAGAAATTAAAGTCAGAAAATTTCTTCAAACAAATAGTAGGAAAAGATGTTTTCTTATGCTTTGCGGTGTCAGATAATGATATTGATATGGAAAAAGAACGAGACATGATTACTCGGCTAAATGATAATGAATACGGAAAAGAATATCTTTCTTGGATGGAAACATGGACTTGATGGCATCTGATAGTTTGCGTAACTTCCTAATGATATTGATATGGAAAAAGAACGAGACATGATTACTCGGCTAAATGATAATGAATACGGAAAAGAATATCTTTCTTGGATGGAAACATGGACTTGATGGCATCTGATAGTTTGCGTAACTTCCTGGTACCCGTAGATTTCGGCGGAGTACCGCCTGCACTTGCGGCTCTGTGTTTTATCGTTTCGCAATCTTACGATTGCGGTTCTGATCTTCCTTGCTTACGCAACGGGCTCTGTAGAAGGGTGTGTCCAAGTTTAGTGGGTAGTTGTTGACCAAGACCGGAACAACAAAAGCCGGAATGGAGCGCAGCGCAATGACGGTGGGCGTACATTGTTCTCCGTCATTCCACTTCGTTCCATTCCGGCTGCTGTGAACGCCCACTAAAGTTGGACACCCCCCATTCCCCCATTCCTACTTTCTTCCGCGAGAATGGCAGGTATGGTATAATAATTCTTCGTATTACAGTTGTCAACACTCGTTTCACCTGCACCAATCATGGGAAAACGCCAAGAACCACCTCCCGAAGAAGGAGCACCATTATGGATGTGTACCTTCGGAGACCTTATGTCTCTGTTGCTCTGTTTTTTCATTATGCTCTTTGCGATCAGCATCATCTCGGAGCCGAGATTTCAAGCCGTTGCCGATACGCTGACTCAAGAGTTTACGGGACACGCTGGTCGCAGTAAGGATTCTGCCCCACACAATAGAACAACGCCCACCCTTGCTGTAACAACGGCAAAGAGACAGCGGATTGCCGCCCTGACTGGCGGGCAGCCAACACCGGGACCACAAGGCACAGCCGCAGAAGTCCATACGATTTTGCTCGACGGCGAAACAGTAAAAGTTGTCCGCTTTGAATTAGGGAGCAATGTATTAACTAATCAAACTCAGTGGGAATTGCGTGGGATCCTTCCCATCTTGCTGGGTTCGTCTCACAAAATTATGGTGAAGGGTTATTCTGCGCCCGTTGAAATAGAAGAGGGGGACTACCAACGGAGCACCGATCTTGCCTTTTTCCGGGCTCTTGCTGTAGTGGATTATCTCGTTGAGCAAGGATTAGAACAGGACTTTTTTGAAGTTGTCGTTGAGCCGATGGCGGTGCCGCGACGCTCACTCCTACCGGCGGGAACCGATCCCGAACACGCAGGAGCTTCAGTGGAGATACTTT
>Ga0099364_10005041_pt1 | contig 19762 bp, 18 predicted proteins | sample TergutTh196P3_FD_73070 | JGI IMG/M metagenome (GOLD analysis project Ga0099364, IMG submission 73070) | Microcerotermes parvus P3 segment gut microbial communities from Pointe-Noire, Republic of the Congo - Th196 P3 | ecosystem: Host-associated > Arthropoda: Insects > Digestive system > Gut ... | reverse complement strand
TATGCCAGCTCGCGGTATGGCTCGTCTGACACTATGTATATAGGTGCGCCATATTCCTGTGATTTCTCCTCTAAGACAGCGGCAAAACGCTTTATGGTATCTTCAGAGTATATTACACCTGTCGGATTGTTGGGGGAGTTGAGCAGGACAGCCTTTGTCTTTGGTGTAATTCTCTCGCGCAGCGCTTCCGGATCAGGGTGGAAATCAGATTGGTTTGCCGGTACAATTACAAGGTTTCCGTCAAAATTGCTTACATAATTCCCGTACTCAACGAAGTATGGTGCTATAACGATAACTTCGTCGCCGGGGTTCAGGAGCGTCTTGAATACGACGTTAAGGCCGCCGGCGGCGCCGGCAGACATGATGACATTATTCTCGTCAAACGAAGTTCCGAATCTTATGTTCAGGGAATCAGCGACTGTGCGCCGTACATCAGCGTAGCCAATGTTAGACATATACCCATGCAGCGCGACGGGGTCCTCCTGAGTTAAAATGTCAACTGCCGCAGTTTTTACAGATTCCGGGGCGGGGAAGTTGGGGTTTCCAAGGCTGAAATCAAACACGTTTTCGCGGCCGTGCAGCTCTGCCAGCCTGTTGCCTTCTTCGAACATAGCGCGAATAACGCTATTGTTCTGCGTGAGTGTAATCATTTTTTCGGATATCATATCGAACCTACCTTTCAGGCGCATTGCGATAATATAACTAAGTTCCATCAAATCTGTATCATACACATGTTTTGTGCAAATGTCTACTTTCTTTTTTATAAAAACTAAAGCTTGCTATTCGGTATGTCTTTGTGTTAGTATAGGCAAAGGTTTTTATGAGAAATATGCAAAATAGGGTATCATACGTCAAGTGTTCTCCGGATGGGGAGTTGCCGGGAAACGAAAAGCCGTAGCCGCAAAAAAACTGCGTCAGTCGGACTTGCGATATGAACCCGCACCCGTTGCATGAGATAGCCGGCTCAATCTCATATTGCGAGTGGATAGCCTGCCGGGCAATGCCCTGGCAGGAGCATGTTTTTCAATCGCTGTATGGGATTTTTGCGTCACTTGTTAGACGGCGAAAGGAGTAGGATGCAATGATAGACAAAGAAAAGGTCATGGCAGCCATAAGGATGCTTCTTGAGGGGATAGGCGAGGATCCGGACCGCGAAGGTTTGATAGAAACGCCGGAGAGGGTTGCACGAATGTGCGAGGAAATGTTCGGCGGGCTTAATGAAGATCCGGAAATGCATCTTTCCAAGCAATTTTTGGCGCCGGACAGCGAGCTGGTCATCGAAAAGGACATAGTATTCTATTCGACCTGCGAGCACCATCTGCTGCCATTTTTTGGCAAGGCTCACATAGCGTATATACCGGGCGGCAAAGTGGCCGGATTGAGTAAAATCCCGCGGACTGTAGAGGTCTTTGCGCGCAGGCCGCAGATACAAGAGCAAATGACTGTTCAGATAGCAGAAGCGATAGAGCGTTTTCTGTCGCCAAAAGGCGTGATGGTAATGATTGAGGCGGAGCATACCTGCATGACAATGCGGGGCGTCAAAAAACCGGGCGTTAAGACTGTGACGACAGCAACAAAAGGCGAGTTCTGCGATAACTTTGAAAAACAAAAGCTTTTTCTGGAGATGGTCAAATCAATGTCAACAGGTTAAGGATTCTCGTGTAGGGGCGATTATTAATCGCCCGATACGGAATGTCTGCAGGGACGCGGGCGATTGGTAATCGCCCCTACATAGGATTGTAGAATTAACGCCTTTAACCTGTTGACATTGATGGTCAAATAGCTAAATATTGAAAGAGGGGCGCCATGAACCGCATTGATGCTATTTTACGCCACCCGTCGTTTGTTGAATCGCTGGGGCGTACAGCAAAGCTTGAAAAAGACAGGGTATTTTGCGGGCATGGCATGGATCACCTACTTGACGTAGCAAGGATTGCTTACGCCCTATCCCTCGAGACTGGCTTGGGGGCTGAAAAAGAAACGATATATGCAGCCGCGCTGCTTCACGATATTGGACGCCCGCTTCAGTATGAAAACGGGACGCCGCATGAACAGGAGAGCGCCCGTATCGCGGAAAGCATCCTGCCTGAATGTGGGTACGGAAAGTCTGATACTGCTATGATACTGGATGCGATTGCATCGCACAGAACCCGAAACGGCGAAAAACCGGGGTTTTCAGGCCTCCTGTACCGCGCCGACAAGCTGTCACGGCGGTGCTTTGATTGCACTGCAAGCGACGAATGCGACTGGGAAATGAAAAACGCGCGTTTGGAGTATTAATAATGCATGTTGGGACTTATGAGTTCGATACAGAAAACAAGTGCTATATTATGGGTATACTAAATGTGACGCCGGACTCATTTTCAGACGGAGGAAAATGGGAAGGGCTCGACGGCGCCATGCGGCAAGCAGAGCGAATGATCGAGGAAGGCGCGGATATCATTGACGTTGGCGGGGAGTCTACGCGGCCGGGCTACACGATGATAGCAAAAAGCGAGGAAATCGACAGGGTCGTCCCGGTAATCGAAGCGATACGCGTCCGTTTTGACGTCCCGATTTCAATCGACACATACAAAAGCGCAGTTGCGCACGAAGCCCTCCGGGCAGGGGCGGTTTTTATCAACGACATTTGGGGATTCAGGAGAGATCCTGAAATGGCGGGGTTGGCGGCGCGCAGCGGAGCGGCGTGTTGTTTGATGCATAATAGGCAAGACATGGATTACGGCGTTTTCATGCAAGACCTACTCGACGATTTGATAGAATCGGTGGAAACAGCGCAAAAAGCCGGTGTTGCATCTGAGAAAATAATTCTCGACCCCGGCATAGGGTTTGCCAAAACTTATGAAATGAACCTCGAAGCAATCAACAAACTTGACATGATAAAAGAACTTGGTTATCCCGTGATGCTTGGCACGTCGCGAAAAAGCGTTGTGGGATTAACGCTCGGACTGCCAGTGACGGAACGTGTTGAGGGCACGCTTGCGACGACAGTCATAGGGGTTATTCGCGGGTGCGCGTTCGTCCGGGTACACGATGTCAAGGAAACAAAGCGTGCGATAGCAATGACGGAAGCAGTGCTGCGCAGTGCGCTGAACTGAGAGCTGAGAATTGAGTGGTGGAAATTGGGAGCCGATAAGATCAGCATAAAAAATCTTGAGGTCTTTGCGAAACATGGGGTATATCCCGAGGAGAACTCTCTGGGACAGAAGTTCGTTGTATCCGCTGATATCTTTTTGGATTTGCGAAGTGCCGGAAAGACAGATGCGCTCGAAAAAACTCTTGATTACGGCAAGGTTTGTCATGTTATGAAGAACTTTGCCGAGAAGAGCGTGTTCAAACTGATTGAAGCAGTTGCGGAAAATCTGGCGGAAAAGCTGCTTATGGAAAACCCGGTCATTGATAAAATCCGGCTGGAGATAAAAAAACCCTGGGCGCCGGTTGCAATGCACCTTGAAACCGTAGCGGTTGAGATCGAGCGCGGACGGCATATGGCGTATATAGCGCTCGGATCGAATATTGGAGATAGGGAAGGGCATCTGCAATTTGCGGTGAGCGAACTTAAAAAAGCGTGGGGCTGCCGTAATCTGCGCGTTTCAGGTTTTATCAATACCGCGCCGTACGGATATACGCAGCAAGACGATTTTCTTAACGGTTGCCTGGCGCTTGATACGCTCTTGACGCCGCGCGAGCTCTTAGAGCTGCTTCAGGATATAGAAACTAAAGCAGGGCGGGAGCGCAGTCAGATGTGGGGGCCGCGAACTCTTGATCTTGATATTATTTTCTACGATGATATAGTCATATCCGGCGACACGCTGAGGATTCCCCACACGGAAGCGCACAAAAGAGATTTTGTTTTGATGCCGCTTAGCGAAATAGCGCCAAATAAAATACATCCGGTGTTTGGCAAGACGGTAAAGGAACTTTTGGATGATTTATCGACAGACCCTTACAAACAGGCAAATGGGGGACAAGCACATGGGAATCGCTGAAACGATCGAGTATATTCATAGCGTCAAATGGCAAGGGAACAAGCCGGGGCTTGAACGTACGCGCGAGCTGCTGGCCGCTCTTGGCAATCCTGAGAAATCGCTTAAATTCGTGCATATTGCCGGAACGAACGGTAAAGGCTCCACTGCCGCCAGCATTGCTTCGGTTTTGCAGCAAGCCGGATACAAGACAGGTCTGTACATATCTCCATATATCCTGCGTTTCAACGAGCGGATGCAGGTCAATGGCGAGCACATATCAGACGATGAGCTTATCAGGATGACTGATGAAATACGCCCGTTTGCCGACGCAATGAAAGACCCGCCGACAGAATTTGAGCTTATTACAGCGTTGGCTATGAAGCACTTTCTGTACCAAAACTGCGATATTGTTGTCCTTGAAGTAGGTATGGGCGGAGAACTCGACTCGACAAATGTCATCGAGACGCCGGAGGTCGCTGTCATCACAACAATTGGGTATGACCATGTTAAAGATCTCGGCCCGACAATTGCCGATATTGCAAAAGCAAAGGCCGGGATTATAAAAGGCGGCGATGTGGCTATATACGGCGGTACTGAAGATGTAGAAAGCGTGTTTGAGCGTGTATGCGAGCAGCGGGGGGCAAAGCTTCACAGGACGGACTTTTCTCGTATAACGCAGCAGGAGTTCTCGCTTGATGGCATTAAGTTCGGTTTCGATCCATACGGGGAGCTTACATTCCCGCTGGCGGGAGTATATCAACCAAAGAATGCCGCGCTTGCAATAACAGCGCTTGAGATTCTGCGCGAGAAAGGATATAAAATCAGCGCTTCTGATATAATAAAAGGGATCTCCGGGGTTCGATGGCCGGGAAGGTTTGAGGTGTTGGGGCGAAATCCGGTGTTTATCCTGGACGGAGCGCACAATCCGGAGGCAACTGAAGTGACGGCGGACAGCCTGCGGTGTCATTTTGGCGAGCGCAAGATGAATTTTATAATCAGCGTTATGGCTGACAAGGACGTTGATTCCATGATAGGGCATATCGCCCCTCTGGCCGAAGCGTTTTACGCTGTCCGGCCCGACTATCCGCGCGCGATGGACAAGAAAACGCTTGCAGAGAAGTTATCGCCTTACGGCGCTCCTGTGTTCGCATTTGATACGATAGATGAAGGCGTCGCCGAAGCCATAAGACGCGCCGGCGATGAGGGAATAGTCTGCGCTATCGGTTCGCTTTATTTTTCAGGCGACGTCCGAAAGGCGCACAGCGCAAGCAAATGAATAGCTATAGCAAATCGAAGATTTTACCAGAAAATGTAATGATAATACCAAATAGCCGATTTTGTATTATATTCCTGCAATTTTGGATATTTGTATGAAACGTGCAAAATACATAGTTTTTCAGGGATTTTATTGTTTACTAAATGCCAATCTAATGTTAATATTCTCACATGATTACAATAATAGGACATTAGGAGGACATAATGCATGGCAATAATCATGGATGGGAACGCGTTATCAAAAAAGATTCGGGAAGATGTGCGGGTAGAAATTGAAAAAACCGGAGTGGATGCCGGGCTTGCGGTCATAATTGTCGGGGACAACCCGGCTTCGCGCGTCTATGTGAACGCCAAGAAGAAAGATTGCGAAGTTTGCGGAATCAGAAGCGAGGAGTTTGCGCTCCCTGCAGACGTGGGGGAGCAAGCGCTGTTGGAGTTGATAGATTCGCTCAACAAACGCGCAGACATAAACGGCATATTGGTTCAGCTGCCCTTGCCGGAAGGGTATGATTACGATGAGGAGAAAATAATTCAGGCTGTCTCGCCCCTCAAAGACGTGGATGCGTTCAACTTCGCAAATGTAGGGCGGATCATGAAAGGTGACTTCAACTTCCTGCCCTGCACACCGGCGGGCGTTATGGAACTTCTTGATCACTATGAAGTTGAAATAAAGGGCAAACACTGTGTTGTAGTGGGGCGCTCCGACATTGTAGGCAAACCCCAGGCCATGCTGCTGCTCCACAGGCACGGCACAGTGACCATTTGCCATTCGCGCACACCTGATTTGGGCGCGATAACCCGCCAGGCTGATATTTTAGTCGCTGCTGTGGGCAAGCTGAACATCATTACTGCGGATATGGTAAAACCCGGCGCAGTCGTCATTGATGTAGCTATGAACCAAAATGCTGAAGGCAAACTTTGCGGCGACGTTGATTTTCCTGCGGTTGAGCCTGTGGCGTCATATATAACACCCGTGCCCGGCGGAGTCGGCCCGATGACGCGCGCCGTGCTTATGAAAAACACTCTTACGGCAGCAAAAATGGCTGCCGGTGTTGACAAATGAGAAAAAATATATATTATTAAGGAGGTTATCAATTAATGCTTGACCCAACAAAATACAAAGACTGGCAAATTGCCGAGGAGGCTGAGAAGTCCCTGCCTGGAGTGGAGTACTTCCGCGAGAAAATGGGGCTTGAGCCCGACGAGATCATACCCTACGGCAAAACTCCAAAGCTCGACTTTATCAAAATCATGAACCGCCTGAAAGACAAACCTGACGGCAAGTTCATAGAAGTCACCGCTATTACGCCGACGCCGCTCGGCGAAGGCAAGTCCACCACATCCCTCGGACTTATTGAAGGTATCGGAAATCTTGGGAAAAACGTCGGCGGCGTTTTGCGCCAGCCTTCCGGTGGCCCGACATTTAACGTCAAAGGCACTGCTGCAGGCGGGGGCAACGCGCTCCTTATTCCGATGACTGAGTTTTCACTGGGCCTCACAGGGGACATAAACGACATCATGAACGCGCACAACCTCATGATGGTCGCCCTCAACGCGCGCATGCAGCACGAGCGCAACTATGACGACGCAAAACTCACCGAAATCGGCCTCAAGCGACTCGACATAGATCCTGAGCGTATTGAAGCAGGATGGGTTATCGACTTTTGCGCCCAAGGTCTTCGCAACATTAAAATAGGTCTTGGGGAAGGCACATCAAACGGCTTTGAAATGAATTCCAAGTTTGGCATAGCCGTTGGAAGCGAGCTCATGGCCATACTCTCCATCGCGACTGACCTTAAAGACTTGCGCGAGCGAATCGGAAAGATCATCGTTGCGTACAACAAAAAAGGAGAACCCGTCACAACAGCCGACCTCGAAGTCGATGGCGCCATGACCGCATGGATGCGCAACACAATAAACCCGACTTTGTGCTACACCGTCGAGCATCAGCCCTGCCTCATCCATGCCGGACCGTTTGCGAACATCGCTATCGGCCAGTCTTCGATTATCGGCGACCGCCTCGCCCTCAAACTCTTTGACTACCACGTTACCGAGTCAGGATTTGCCGCAGATATCGGGTTTGAGAAATTCTGGAATGTCAAATGCCGCCTGTCAGGGCTTAAGCCGCATGTATCAGTTGTTGTCGCCACGGTTCGCGCCCTTAAGATGCACGGCGGCGGGCCGGCTGTCGTTCCGGGGCGTGCGCTTCCGAAAGAATATACGGAGCAGAACCTCGATCTCCTCGAAAAAGGCACGGCCAACTTGTTCCACCACGTCAATAATGTCATTAAGTCCGGCATCAAGCCTGTTGTTTGCATAAACAAGTTCTATACAGATACTGACGAAGAAATCGCACTCATAAAGCGTCTGTGCGCCGAAAAAGGAATTCGTTGCGCTCTTAGCGAGCACTGGCAATACGGCGGCGAAGGCGCGCGCGAACTGGCTGAGCTTGTCATCGAAGCCTGCGAGGAGAAGACCGAACTGAAGTACCTGTACGATCTTTCGATGCCCCTCCGTGAGCGCGTAGAGATTATCGCAAAAGAAGTATACGGCGCAGACGGCGTTGACTGGGCGCCCCTTGCGGTCGAGAAAGCGGAGCGTTTCGAGAGCGATCCATATTATGCGGATTTCTCAACAATGATGGTCAAGACACATCTCTCGCTGTCGCATGAGCCTGATAAGAAAGGTGTGCCAAAGGGCTGGAGGCTGCCAATACGCGACATCCTTGTCTACGGAGGCGCTAAGTTCCTGTGTCCGATGGCCGGCACAATAAGCATGATGCCGGGCACCGGCTCCAATCCTGCGTACCGAAGGATTGACGTGGACGTAGAAACCGGAAAGGTATCAGGAATTTTCTGATTGAACCATCCGCCGGGGCGGGATAACCCCGCTCCCGAAGTATTTTTAGTTTTAAGGAGTATCTGTGGTATGATAATTATCGCCGAGAAGTTAAACGGTTCGATCCCATCATGCGGCAAGGCGATAGCCGCCCGCGACGAGGCGTACATCAAAGACATGGCAAAGCGTCAGGCTGATGCCGGCGCGACGTTCTTAGATTGTTGTGCATCCGTCAACGAAGGCGAGCTTGAGACGCTAAAGTGGATGATCGACGCCATACAAAGCGTGACAGACTGTCCGATATCTGTTGATTCCCCCGACGTAAATGTTGTTATCGAGGCAATGGCATTTTGCAATAAGCCCGGGTTGTTCAACTCAGTATCAGGCGAGGGAGGCAAGTTCGACATAGCGTTCCCCATATTGGCGAAGCCCGAAAACAGCAAATGGGACGTAATGGCCTTGCTTTGCGACGATACCGGCATTCCGAAAACAGCCGCGAAGCGAATTGAGGTTTTTGGAACAGTTATGGCAAAAGCTAAGGAATACGGCATAGAAGACAGCAGGATTCACATTGACCCGCTTATAGAAATGCTGTGTACCACGGACGACGGAGAGGGAATATCAATGGTCCTCGAAGTCATGAATCACATCAAGGAGACTCATCCGAAAGTGCATATTTCCGGCGCCATTTCAAACATCTCATTTAATCTCCCGGTGCGCAGGCTTGTCAATCAGGCGTTCGCAGCTCTGGCTGTCAGCGCCGGCATGGACAGCGCAGTTATGGATCCGCTGAGTCATGATTTGCGCGGAGTCATTTACGCTGCTGAAGCTATGATAGGCCTTGACGACTTTTGCGCCGAATACACCTCAGCATACCGAGAGGGCATATTTGGAGCTAAGTAGGGAAGCAGCAACGTCCACGCGGAGTCAGATGCAAGCTGAATATGACGGCGCGCTTGCAGCTTATGCACAATTAATTTTACGCTTCATAAAATTACTATATTATTTTATTTACAGGAGGAGATATCATGTCCAAGATTCCGGAAATCGCAACAGCAGTAGAAAACGGCAAAGTCAAGCTCATCGAAGGCCTGGTGCAAGAAGCGCTTGACGCAGGCGACGCCGCCGACGCCATCCTCAATGACGGTATGATAGCCGCCATGGGCGTTGTGGGCGCGAAATTCCAAGCAAACGAGATTTTCGTCCCGGAGATGCTTGTAGCGGCAAAGACCATGAAGAAAGGCGTAGAACTACTTCGACCCCACCTCGCCGGCGAAAGCGTTGGCAAGAATGGCAAGTACATCATAGGCACAGTATCCGGCGACTTGCACGATATCGGCAAGAATCTCGTTGCGCTGATGATTGAGTCGGCAGGCTTTGAGGTTCTTGACCTCGGTGTTGACGTACCCGCTGATAAGTTTGTCGATGCTATCAAATCTAACCCGGACTGCAAAGTCGTTGGCGCTTCGGCACTGCTGACGACGACCATGGATTCCCTTAAGAACACCGTCAAGGCGATAATCGATGCAGGCTGCAAGAGCCAGGTCAAAATTATGGTCGGCGGCGCCCCGATCACTCAGGAATTCGCAGACGAGATTGGCGCGGACGCATACACAGCTGATGCAGGTTCAGCCGCTGTCAAGGCAGTAGCGTTGGTTTCGTAAGCTATATTTATAGCTTATTTAGTTGACTGTTTACAAGCACCCCTGCCGATCCGGCCGGGGTGCTTGTAAAAAAAACTGTACTTTAATGGTATTGTGTCATATAATGGAAAAAACAGGAGGGTGTATTATATGAAACAGTTAAGGAATTACACGGAGGAAGCAATAAGAGTTTATTTAGACAGATGGTACAAAGAAGCCGATGTGTGCCAATGCGAAAGCTGCCGGCTGGATGTAATGGCGATAATGCTTAATAATATGACGTCGCACTATGTTGTTACCGACAAGGGCGCGCTTTATGCGCAGATGAGCGACTTTGACCCGCAGTACAAAGCAGACATGATGACAGCTATGGGTTTAGCTGTGCAAACCGTCAATAACTACCCAAGGCACTAAGATTTTTGTCCAAGACTCCTAGGCTTTTACGAAGCGCTCAAGGCGGTTCATGCCTTCTTCTATGGTTTTCTGCGATGCGGCGTATGTAAGACGGACGAAATTGTCGCACCCGAAGCCGGTGCATGATACGACTGCAACGAGGCCGCTTTCCAGAAATGCCAGCGAAAAGTCATCGCTGTTTTTTATTTCTACTCCGCCAAGAGTCCTGCCTATTAGTTTTTCAATGTTTATCATAATGTAAAACGCGCCGTCCGGCTTGCGGCAGCTCACGCCCTCTATAGCGTTTACGCGCTCGACTATATAGTTGCGCCGCTGCTCGAACACGTCGCGCATTGCAAATATGCCTTCCTGCGGGCCGTTCAGCGCTTCAACAGCCGCAATCTGAGATATTGTGCTTGGAGAGCTTGTAGAATGACTGAGGTAGTTTCCCATGACTCCCGCAAGCTGCAGGTTTGATGCTGTGTAGCCGATGCGCCAGCCGGTCATGGCGTAGGACTTTGAAACGCCGTTAACGATAATTGTGCGCTCTTTAATATCTTCGCCAAGCGTAGCCAGACTGGTGAACTTTTTGCCGTCATAAACGAGCCTGTAATATATCTCGTCCGAAATTATATACAGGTCGTTCTTAACGCACACTTCCGCAAGTGCGCGCAGTTCGGCCTCGTTGTACAGCATGCCTGTCGGGTTTGAAGGGTTGCACAGGATGAACAGCTTTGTTTTTCCGGTAACAGCCGACTCAAGCTGTTCTTTTGTAATCTTGAAGTCGCTTGTTTCCGACGCGGAGACGATCACCGGTACACCGCCGGCCATTTTAACGGCTTCTGCGTATGTGACCCAATAAGGTGCGGGGACTATAACTTCGTCACCGGGATCAAGAAGTGCTTGCAGCGCCACATAAATACTGTGTTTTGCTCCGCTTGCGACAACGATTTGCCCCTGTGTGTAGGCGGCACCGCAGTCACTGAGAAGCCTGTCCGCCACAGCCTGCCTCAATGCGGGGATACCGCTTGCAGGCGTGTATTTTGTTTGGCCGTCACGGATCGCTTTGTACGCCGCTTCGTTTATATTGTCCGGCGTATTGAAATCAGGCTCGCCCGCTCCAAAGCCGACGACGTCTTTCCCGTCGGCTTTCATCTGCTTGAAAAGCGCGTCTACCTTGAGCGTCGTTGACGCTTGGACTTCCGATGCGATTTTTGATAATGCTTTCATGTCGGTTCCTCCTTAAAATCTGCTGAATGATATTATATTGCGCAGTTTTAGCAAACGCAAGAGGAAAGACACGTTCTTGCAGAAATTTCCATATAATGCTCAGATTATGCCCTGATATGAAAGAATTAACAGTACACATGTTACAACTATGAAAAGGGATATAAGCACCGTCCCGATGTTAAGCTTCTTTTGCGGCTTCGATCCATTGCTTTTTGAAGCAGGAAGAAGCTGGGACTTGGCGAGCGCCGCCCTGACCGGCCTGTACAATAGCATTGTTATTGCTGCGCTCAGACCGTACTTTAGCAGATTAAACGGCAAGAAGTAAGGAATGAGCATCGTGGCTATGACGTCTCTGGGCTGCCCCAGGTATAAAGGGACTATTAGATAATTCCAAAGAAGCATGACCGGCACTGTGACTACAATTCCACCAGCTAAGCCTGCGGCCGCGCCGGGAAGGGTACGCCATTTTTTATAGATCAGGGCAGCCGTACATGCAAACGTGCATGACGACAGGGCATTCATAATTGCTCCATATATGCCTGTTTCGCTGACAGTGACCATCTCGACAAGAGATACTACCACCGATATGGCAAGCGCAGACAGCGGGCCGTATAAAAAGCCGCCAATCGCAATGATAACGTCTTTGGGTTCATACCTCAAAAACAGTACGACAGGTATTTTCAAAAATACCATAACGACATATGCAAGGGCGCTGAGCATAGCTAGTGTTACAAGTTTTTTCGTTCTTTCCGATCTCATTAGATTTTCCTCCGTAAAAAAATTATACACCTGAAAAGCGCGCCTTTCAGGTGTTTTATACGGTTGTGCGAGCAAGCCTACGCAAAAAGCGTAAAACAACAGCTCATCTTCTCCCATCCAGACTATAACTGTCGGTATTGGAATTACACCAATTCCACGCTTAGAATCAGCTCGCAAATCTAACTATTAGCCGATAATCTCGCGCTCGCGGACTATACCGCCGGTGAGGACTTTCACCCCGCCCCGAAGACAACTATTCAGTTCTTAGCGTATAATAGCATAGCCACGGCGAAATGTAAAGAGTTTTTCATTGTAGTATTAATCGGCGCCATATGGTACAATGACCGCTGATTGGAGTGATATTTTTGTTGAAGGTAGCGAAAGAAAAAAGAGCGTTAATGATTACAATCCTGTTTCTTATGTTCACGCAACTGCCGTATATGGCGCTTATGCCGAGCATTGACATCATACATCAGTTCGTTTTCCCCGAAAAAACAATAGCTGAAATTCAAACGGCAATTATGCTCAATGGAATCATATCGGTTTTTGCCGGTGTACTGACGTCTTTGTTAATACGATACTCGCTGCTGCCTAAGAGGATAGCTGTGGTGGGAGGCACGGCGCTCGTCGGTTTGACAGGCATAATAGCGCTGCTGTTTCACGCGCAGTTCTGGCAGCTTATCATGTTCAGCGTAACGATTGGAATAGGCTTCGGGGCATCCTCGCCTACAACGCAAAGCATATTGATGGATACTTTTGACGAGCGGGAAATTCATCTCATATCGGGAGTTCAGTTCTCCTGCCTCAATGCCGGTGGCATCGTATTTAGCATACTTGGAGGTTTTATCGTCTCGCCCGATTTTTGGTATGGGGGATATGTGGCCTTGCTGGTTGTCCTGCCCGTCTCGGTGCTCTCCGCATTCACAATAAAAAGACGCGGGGCGCCCGCGCAGAAAAAGGTCAGGGCAAAAGCCACGAAGCTTCCAGCCGACGTATTTTATTATTTCGCGATTGGAATTACATTTGCTATTTTGCAAAACGTCGCTACAAGCAATCTTGCGACACATTTCAGATATGCCGGAATCGGCAGCGCAGGTACGGCTGGCTCTGCCACAGCACTAATGCTGGTAGGCGGCGTCCTGATGGGGCTCTTTTTCCAACCAATCTCAAAAAGGCTCGGGGATCATTCGATAGCAGCAGGCTTCTTCGCGGTTGCTATCGGATTCACGTTGCTCAACCTTTTCTCATACTCGCTAATTATGGCGTTCATAGCGATGTTTATTATGGGGCTTGGCCTTACGCTGCTCTTGCCGCAAACGGCTTTTCGCGTATCGAGGCTTGTGGATGAGACAAACTCTGCGACTGCGTCTATGCTGGTTGCCTGCGTGGCGCCCGGGGCAGGCACTTTCCTGTCGCCGGTGATTATTACAAACATCACTACAGTTTTTAGCGAGTCAACAAATTTCAGATACCAGTTTACCGGGGTTTTATGCATAGTAGTTGCGGTATTAATCTCACTTAACACCATAAGGCGTGAGAAAAACCTGCATAGAGCAGCGTAACAGTCATTGCGCAATAATAAGCGTTATTTCTAAAGACGCGGGGTGCTTTGCACCCCGCGTCTGAAATTCTAAAACCCACCCGGGCTGTTGGTTCCCGGCCTACATTGCGTACAAATCTTCGCCGGAGAGTAAAGTGACGCCGTTGGCAGTCAGAGCTTTGACTGCCGCATCGTTGTTGGCGACGCGGAGTATGACATAAGCCTTGTCGCGGCTGTGCGCGACGAATGCGTAAGTATACTCGACGTCAATGTGCGAGTTAGCGAGTATGCGCAGGACAGCGGCCAGGCCGCCGGGTTTGTCGCTGACCGAGACGGGAATAACCTCGTTAGACTTTACGAGGTACCCCGCATCCTGTAAAGTCCTCAGGGCATCGGACGGTTTGTCGACTATAATTCTGAGTATGCCGAAGTCAGCAGTGTCCGCAAGCGACAGAGCGCGCAAGTCTATCCCTGCATTAGCAATGATTTCCAAAGCTTCTACAAGTTTGCCCGGTTTGTTTTCAACAAATACGGATAATTGATTTATTGTCACAAGAAATCCCCCCAATCCCTATATCTTTCTGTTATCGACAACTCGCACTGCCTTGCCCTCGCTGCGGGTAATAGACTTAGGTGCGACGAGCGTTACTTTTGCCGCGATGCCCAGGACGTTCTTTATTTTATCCCGCAGTTCTCTCTCCCTGCCTTCAACGCCCCTGACCGTGTCTGAGAACATTTCAGGCGTCAACTCCACACGCACCTCAAGCGTATCGGCATGGTTTACCCTGTCTACCAAAAGCTGATAGTTTGATGAAAGCCCGTAGTCTATCAGTACAGTCTCAATCTGCGATGGGAAGACGTTAACACCTCTGATAATCAGCATATCGTCACTACGGCCCATTAGTCTTGACATCTTTACAAGAGTTCTGCCGCAAGAGCAGTCATCGCGGCTTAGCACGCAGATATCCCGGGTTCTGTACCGCAGCAGCGGGAATGCTTGTTTAGTTATACAAGTAAAGACGATCTCGCCTTTTTCGCCTAAAGGTAATACGCTGCCGGTTTCCGGGTCTATGATTTCAGCAATAAAGTGGTCTTCGTTTATATGCATTCCGGTCTGCTCTGAGCACTCAAACGACACTCCGGGCCCGGTTATCTCTGTTAAACCATAGATATTGTAAGCCTTAATGCCAAGTTTTTCTTCAAGGCGTATACGCATTTCCGTACTCCATGCTTCAGCGCCGAAAATGCCGGCTTTGAGTACGATTTTATCCCGCAGGCCCGATTCCTCAATCGTCTCCGCGAGAAACTCGGCATAAGAAGGTGTGCAGCAGAGGATAGTTGCGCCGAGGTCGCACATGAACTGTAATTGCCTGTCGGTAAATCCGGACGACATCGGCAACGTAAGGCAGCCTACCTTATGTGAGCCGCCATTGAGCCCCGGACCTCCGGTAAACAGGCCGTAGCCGTATGCGACTTGCACGACGTCACTCTTTGTGCCGCCGGCAGCCGCTATGGCACGCGCACAACCGTCTTCCCAAAGATCAATATCATGCTGTGTGTAGAACGCGACAACTCGCTTGCCTGTAGTACCGCTCGTGGACTGTATACGCACAGCATCTTCGAGAGGTACGCCTAGCAGCCCATATGGATATGCGTCGCGCAAATCGTCTTTTGTAAGGAACGGCAGCTTAGGCAGATCCTCTATAGTTTTTATGTCGTCAGGCGTAACGCCTTTTTTTTCCATCAGGCTTTTGTAATATGGTACATTCTTGTATGTATGCCTCACCTGTTTTACCAGACGTTCGTTTTGGATATTTATCATGTCTGAGCGGGACATACATTCGATGTCAGGTTGATAGTAGTTTTCCACTTAAAATTTTCCTTTCGTAAATTTTGGATTTCTGCGGTTTGAGTTGCGAAGTGCGTCAAGCGTCAGCGCCCGATTTAAAGGCGCGCAGGTTTAGTTCAATGAAATTTTTCGGCACAGTCTCCTCAAGCGCTTTGATCCATGAATCCATCGAAAACGGGAAGTACTTTGAAAGCCTGCCCATCATGACGATGTTTACAGCCTTTGACGAGCCGGCAGCTTCGGCAAGTGAAAGGGCATCAATTGCATCTACCTTCATTCCTGTGGCTCGCATTCTTTCTACAAGGTTATCAGGATACTTTGCCCCGCCAAGGATAACGGGCAGAGGATCTATCTGCTGGGTGTTTGTCACGAGCTGCCCGCCCGGCGCGAGGTGGTTCAGCCATCTTGCGGCTTCAAGAAGCTCAAAGGAAACTATGAGCTCAGCCTGCCCCACATCAACAATTGGCGAGTAGACTTTTTCACCGTAACGTACATATGTTACGACGGAGCCGCCGCGCTGGCTCATGCCGTGGACTTCCGAAACCTTCGCGTCATAGCCTTCATTTGTCATCACGCGGCCTGCGAGCTTGCTTGCCAGCAAGCTCCCCTGCCCACCGACGCCAACGATCAATATATTACGAGTTTCCATATATTATGCCCCTTTCCCGGTTTGAGCAAACGCATCAAACTTGCACAACTGCGCACACACTCCGCAGCCAACACATAGCGTCTGGTTAATATCCGCTTTGTTTTCTCTAATGGTTAACGCCGGACAGCCGATTTTCATGCAAGCCCTGCATCCGGTGCATTTTTGGGCATCGGCCTTGAGCGGTGGATGTGTCTTTGTGGTTTTCAGCAGCGCGCATGGCCTTCTTGCAATTATCACAGACGGGCCGGGCGCATCCATTTCCTCAGAAACAGCAACCTCGGTGGCTTCAAGGTCATTCGGGTCGACGACGCGGACACGGCTGATCCCCATAGCTCTGCATAGCGCCTCAAGATCTATTTTACCGGCTGGTTTGCCCTTGATGTTATATCCGGTCGTCGGGTTTTCCTGATGGCCGGTCATGCCGGTCGTCGAGTTGTCGAGGATGATGACGGTTGAATCAGAGCCGTTGTAGGCAATATCTATTAGCCCATTGACGCCCATGTGGACAAAAGTGGAATCGCCTACAACACAGACGCTGTTTTTGCCGCCGGCGCGGTTAAAGCCATGAAGGCTGGAAACAGACGCCCCCATGCAAATCGTTGTATCCATAGCGGACAAAGGCGCGTTTGCGCCAAGGGTGTAGCATCCAATATCGCCGTGTACTATGGCCTTCTTCTTTGACAGTACATAAAACAAGCCGCGGTGCGAACATCCGGCGCACATGACCGGCGGCCGCTGAGGTATCTCGATATCAAGAGCTATGCCTTGGGGGGGCTGCAAACCCATTTTCTCAGCCACGAGATTCTGAGACAGTTCGCCAACTACGGGGAATATGTCCTTGCCCGTAACTGTCAAGCCCAGTGTTTTGCAGTGCCTTTCAAGGATGCAGTCAAGCTCCTCCGCAACAACGAGCTTTTTGACCTTCGACGCAAAATCAGTTATGAGCTTCTCCGGCAGAGGGTTTACCATGCCCAATTTCAAAACGCTCACACTGTCTCCGTAGACTTCCTTGACATATTGATACGCAGTGCCTGAAGTAACGATGCCTATATCTGTACCGCCCATTTCCACGCGGTTCAAAAACGTATCCTCAGCGAGCTTTGCAAGTTCAAGCGTCCTTTGTTCAACAATCGGATGCCGCGCTCGTGCATATCCGGGCATCATGACATACTTAGGCGCATTTTTTACATATGGGACAGCAGCCGGTTCTATCCGCTCCGACATTTCTACAACGCTTTGCGAGTGTCCGATGCGCGTACACATACGGATAAGAACAGGAGTGTCAAACTTCTCTGACAGCTCGTAAGCGTACTTTGTGAACTCAAGGCATTCAGAGGAGTCAGCAGGCTCAAGCATAGGGACTTTAGCCGCTATGGCGTAGTGGCGTGAGTCCTGCTCGTTCTGCGAAGAATGCATCCCCGGGTCGTCGGCAACCGCGATTACCATCCCGGCATTTACGCCCGTGTACGAAATGGTAAACAACGGGTCGGCAGCGACGTTCAACCCGACGTGCTTCATCCCTGTGAAGCTTCGTTTTCCGGCAAGCGACGCGCCAAAAGCTACCTCCATAGCCACTTTCTCGTTGGGCGCCCATTCGGAATAAATCTCGTCATACGCAGCTGCGTTTTGAGTGATTTCCGTGCTGGGCGTTCCCGGATAACTGGATGCGACTGCACATCCGGCCTCATAAAGGCCGCGTGCAACAGCCGCATTTCCTAACAATAATTCTTTCATTGACTGCCTCTCCTTTAGAATCTATATGAATCTAATCTCTGGTTTGCGTGGATACGATTGCATCAGCGCCATACATGTGCCTCAGCTTTGGTTTTTCAATTTTTCCTGTCGCATTGCGAGGCACATCCGTAAAAATTATCCTGTGCGGCCTTTTATATCGGGGAAGATCCTGGCAGAACTTGTTTATGCTCTCCTCAGTGCATGTGCGGCCTGTTTCAACTTCTATGATTGCCGCAGAGATCTCTCCTAAGCGTTTGTCCGGCAGGCCTATTACCGCTACGTCTTTGACGTCGGGGTGGGCGGAGAGGAAATTCTCGATCTGCACAGGATAAATGTTCTCTCCGCCGGTGATTATTACATCTTTTTTTCTGTCGACGAGGTATATAAAACCATCCTCGTCCTGCTCTGCCATGTCGCCGGTAAACAGCCATTTATCCTTCAACACATCGTCGGTTGCTTTTTTGTCATTATAGTAGCACTCCATAACGCCCGGGCCTCTGACGCACAGCTCGCCGACTTTGCCTTGCTCGACAATCTGTCCGTCTTCATCGACTATCTTTGTTTCCCAGCCATAACCGGGAACGCCTATCGCCCCTACCTTATGGATGTTCTCTATTCCAAGATGCACGCAGCCTGGGCCTATCGATTCGCTTAGGCCGTAATTAGTGTCGTACTCGTGATTCGGGAAATACTCCTTCCAACGTTTGACGAGGCTCTGAGGCACTGGTTGCGCGCCGATGTGCATCAACCGCCATTGACCAAAGCTGTAGCTGTCAAGCTTCTCCTCGCCGCTGTCAAGCGCGCTGAGTATGTCCTGCGCCCACGGCACAAGCAGCCAGACTATCGTGCATTTTTCAGCCGAGGCGGTCTGCAGGATATATTTTGGTTCAGTACCTTTTAGAAGCACAGCTTTGGCTCCGACGAGAAAACTTCCAAACCAGTGCATTTTTGCACCCGTGTGGTATAAAGGGGGTATGCATAGAAAAATATCGTCGCGTGTCTGCCCATGGTGGGCCTGTTCTGTGATGCATGCATGCATGAGGCTTCTGTGCTTATGCAGTATCGCTTTTGGAAAACCTGTCGTACCCGATGAGAAATAGATTGCCGCAAGGTCGTCGTCATTTAAATCGATGTTCGGCGAAGCGCTGGAGCAGTCGGCTGTCAGCTCGTTATAATCATCTGCAAATGTCGGGCACTCCCCGCTGCCGTAGAAAAAAAGCATCCTGTTCCCATTGATCGAATCCGCGATTTCTTCAATTCGCCCAATAAACTCCGGTCCGAATATCAACACATCTATTTCCGCAAGGTTGACGCAATACTCGATTTCGTCAGGCGTATATCTGAAATTGAGAGGTACGGCCAGAGCGCCTGTCTTAAGAGCGCCGAAGTATATCGGCAGCCATTCAAGGCAATTCATAAGCAAAATCGCGACTTTGTCGCCTTTTTTTATTCCGCGCCGCAGGAGCAAGTTAGCGAACCTGTTGGCTTTCTCGTTAAATATATCCCACGTTATTTCACGGCGGTAATACGGGGCGCGTGCCGGTTCGATTAGGCTGTACTCTTTCCATGTGACCCGCTTTGTAGATTGCCTGTCGGGGTTTATCTCGACAAGGCAGACGTCCGAGCCGTAAAGCTCGCAGTTTTTCTCCAGTATTTCGGTAATTGGCATCTGTGTTCCTCCAAAAAGGTTTCTGTTCTCGCTTAAGCGCTCAAAAGTCCTGAATTGAAAAAGCTTGTCTGCATACTAGCAGAAGTGCTCTGTGTTGTCAAGACACATGAAGCCTTACACATGAAGCCTTACAGGTGCAAGGTGCGTTATAGGTAAGACCCAACTGGAAAAGATGTGTGTTTTATGCCCCGCAGAGCGAAACCAAGGACGGTGGA
>Ga0099364_10005040_pt1 | contig 19764 bp, 12 predicted proteins | sample TergutTh196P3_FD_73070 | JGI IMG/M metagenome (GOLD analysis project Ga0099364, IMG submission 73070) | Microcerotermes parvus P3 segment gut microbial communities from Pointe-Noire, Republic of the Congo - Th196 P3 | ecosystem: Host-associated > Arthropoda: Insects > Digestive system > Gut ... | reverse complement strand
AATTAGCTATAGAAAGCGAAGAAACAGAAAAAGGGAAAGTTAGTGTATGCTTTACAGTTTCCGATACAGGCATAGGCATACGTCCGGATGACATAGAAAAACTCTTTGAAAAATACAGCCAACTGGATGGTGGAACTACCCGAAAAAACGAAGGCACAGGACTGGGACTTACCATAACAAAGAACCTGGCAGAAATGATGGGCGGCACCATATTGGTAGAAAGCGAATACGGCAAAGGTTCGGTTTTTAAAGCATACATTATACAGGAACGTGACAGCATAGAAGCTATAGGAAGGAATTGTGCCAATGCCTTGCAGAGCTTTCAGTACGATATACAATATAAAACAAAAAAAATAAACCCAATTAATATTCCTGAAGCACGTGTCCTTGTAGTAGATGATATAGCAGAAAACCTCCTGGTGGTTAGGGGTTTTCTCCAAAGCTACGGACTTCATATAGACACGGCAAGCGGAGGACGTGAAGCAATAGACCTCATTAAACAGAACAAATACAATCTTATCTTTATGGATCACATGATGCCCGAAATGGACGGCGTACAAACTCTTAAGGCAATAAGGGAATTGGAACTTGAATGTGTGGAGTTTGCGAAAGCTATCATCGAAGATGATAGCAAAACTCCCAAACAGTCGGTACTCCCTTCGGTCGTACCTATAGTAGTACTCACCTCCAACGCTCTTAGGGGCATGAATGAGTTTTACCTGGAACACGGATTTCAGGATTTTCTTTCAAAACCAGTGAACCCCCAGGAGCTGGACGAAGTTTTAAGAAAATGGCTTACAAAAGAAGAATTTTCAGCAAAAGCCGAGCCATCTTCCTTTGCTGTAAATATCAGCTCTGAACTATATTCGAGACGGCTGGATGAGCTTAAGCACTATTGTTTTCGCTTTGAAAACACAAATGAAATTGACTCTGAATATTTACAAAGGTTTACAGCTTTTACGGAAGTTCTTGGCCATGACAAGCTATTTGAAAACGAAGACTTAAATACTTATCTTTCTGCTCTGACAGAAGCCGGAAGGAAAGAGGATATAGATGCAATACGCAAGATACTCCCTGATGTTTACATTGCAATGGAAAAGCACTCAGCATCAGATTCACCAGATATTAAAGAAATGGTAGAATCTATTAAAGAAGCTCTGCTTAAGGATGATGAGGAAGGAGCAAAGAAGATTAGAAAAACCATGGGTTCCATTAAACTTTCTCCGGAAGACAGGGAGCTGTATTTTACACTCTACGAGGCGGCTATGTCTGATGATAAGGAGCAAGCACTAAAGACAATAGATACATATTTATTAAACAGGAACAAAGCTCACCAGGAGGAATGATATGATCAAGATATTAATTGTAGAAGATCAAACCATGCTGCGGGAGACCCTAGAACACATGATCAACATACAGAGCGATATGGAAGTTATAGGGGGCACTGACGATGCTGCCAAGGCACCGGAACTGTGCAAAAAGCTAAAACCCGATCTTGTTATTATGGATGTGGTGACCAAAAAAAATCCCGACGGTATACATGCAAGCGGCATACGTTACACAGCACAGATACGCAAGGAGATGCCGGATATAAAAATTGTGATTATGACGGGGCTTCCGGAAATTACCTTTATGGAAGAAGCAAAAAAAGCCGGTGCCCACAGTTTTCTGTTAAAAGACATGAATAAAGATCATCTTTTATTTGTAATACGCAGCACCATGAAGGGAACAGGGGTCTACCCCGGTCCTGAGAACACGCCCTTTGCAAATAAGTTTTCAGAAAGGGAACTTGCGGTGATACGCATGGTATGCCAGGGTTTTGAGCGTGATGAAATGGCAGAAAAACTAAATATATCGGAAATTACCCTAAAAAAAGATATTAGCTCTATACTGGATAAGTCCGGATTTGACAGCATTGCAAAATTTGCTGTTTTTGCGGTTAGCCAGGGCTATGTGGCACCTGACCTTAGCTGACCACATGGTATAAAAAAAATAGCCTTATGGTATAAAAAAAATAGCCATATGGGTAAAAAAACTATACCATAAGTATAAAAAAACTATACCATCTTTCCCCCTTTTTTCTCTATCATTGTGTATTATTTCTCCAAAAAAGGGGAAAGGTGCCAATATGATCAAAATATTTATAGTCGAAGACCAGACCATGTTTAGAGATACACTTGAATACATGATCAACGGACAGGAAGACATGGAAGTTATAGGTACAACAGACGATGCCGCCGAAGCGCTGGACTTATGCAGGAAGCTTAATCCCGACCTTGTACTTATGGATGTGGTAACCAAAAGAACAAGCAATGGTCCTCCCTCCAACGGCATTCGCTATTCAGCAGAAATACGCAAGGAATTGCCGGATATAAAAATTGTAATAATGACAGGTTATCCCGAAATTACCTTTGCAGAAGAAGCGAGAAAGGCAGGAGCGCATAGCTTCTTACAGAAAAGCATGGATAAAGAACACCTCTTATATGTAATTCACTCTACCATGAAGGGTGTAGGTTTTTACCCCGGTCCTTTTGACAGTTCCCCCTTTGCCGGCAAGTTCTCTGAGACCGAGGTCCTGGTCATACGATTGGTATGCCAGGGTCTTGAGAGGGAAGAAATAGCTGAAAAACTGAGTGTCTCTGAAGCTACTGTAAAAAAACTCATAAAAGGAGTGCTGGACATAACAGGTTTTGATTCCATTGCAAAATTCGCCATATTTGCAGTTGGAAAAGGCTATATAGTTCCGGAAATTAGTTGATTTCGAAATATCTCCAAACGGCGATCTTTTTATCCAAAAAATATATCTTTGTGGAGATATTTTATGCATACCCACATGGTATAAAATTTTTAGCCACATGGTATAAAAAAAATATCCTTTTGGATAAAAAAAGTATACCTTTTGGTATATAAAAAATAGCCATAAGTCTAAAAAAACTATACCATAAATACCCAATTTTTTATTTCACTAATGTATTATTTCCCCAGCTTCGTATGAAGTTTTAGTTTTATAAAGGAGTTTTTTATGAAAAACATGATCAAGGGAATTTTAATTTTGGTATTTTTTGCATTAACCGTACTGCCATTAATAGGGCAGGCACCACCCCCAAGGGACTCAATTCGTGTAATACAGCCTCAGGCAAATGCGGTCAGTAATCTGCTTCACAGAAATCTGGAAAACGGAGGTGTGCATTACTATCGTGTGAATAATTTAACAGACCCCTACTATTACATTTTTTGGCGTGATTATGATAGTAACGCAAATCTCAGTTCTCCAATTGCTGATATAACAATTTCAATCATAAATCTATCTACCGGCATGGTTATAGCTACCAAGGTTGACTATGATACTTCAATGAGTGAGGAGAGGCTTGTAAATGCAATAGAAATCACCAGAGGCGTTCATTTTACCCCCGGTAATGATATCTTAATTATTGTAGAGGATCTGGGCTGGTCCGGCGGTAATTATGCCATCTTGGTGTATTAGTTTTAACTAAAAAGAGAGGTAGACTTCCATGGCGTTTTGTGCAAACTGCGGAACAGAATTAAAAGAGGCTAGATTTTGCCCTTCCTGTGGGACTGCCGCGGGAGAGACATCAGTGGCACCCGCACCGCGTACCGTAACTGTGGGGCAGGTAAAAAAATGCCCCTCTTGCGGATCACCAATAGAATCCTTTCAGTCCAGGTGTAATGCCTGCGGGCATGAATTAGGAGATATAAAAACATCCTTTGCCATTAAGGAGTTTAGCACTGAACTAAATACCCTTGATGAAAAAATTGCAAGGGAGAAAAACCCGCCCGGTAAACCTGCCGCAAAAGGCTCATCGGGAAGATCGGGATCAAGAAATAAGACTTTAGCTGCTGGTGCTGCAGGGGCCCTCATAGGTGCATCCCTTGCAGGCGGCAGCAGCCGCTCAAGCTCGAACTCAAGGCGTTCTGCTGCGGGCGGCCTTGTGGGCATAGGTATTTTTGTCGGAGCAATTGCTTTAATTGTCAAGATCATAAAGAATTTTAAAAATGCAATCGCAAAACCGCATCTTACAGCATCAGAAAAAACAAAGAAAAGTTATGTTGAAAATTTTGTAATCCCCAATACTAGGGAAGACATGCTGGAATTTGTTCTTTTGGCTTCTTCAAAAGCTGAGAGTGTAATTGATCTTGGTCAGGGACAGAGCATGGCGGAAATTGCAAGCGCCCATTTTTGGACCAAGGTGTGGGAGAACAAGTGTAAAAAGGTGGAAGACAGGGCGCTTATCGCATTACAGGGTGACACAGAAACCCTGGCCCATATAAAACGATTCCACGACAGATCAAAAGATGCGTATAACAACATTACAAAAGCAAAAAAGAAGAGCCAGATAAAATCTGTAATACTCTTCTTTTTAATGTTAATCGCAATTGCTGCCATAGCTGCCATTGCACTGTTACTGCTCTTAATTTTACTTTAAAAAAAAGGAGGGTTTATGCCTATATTCGGAAATAAAGCAAACAAGGGCGGCGTCTGGGCCGACATGATCATGAGTCCCGAACAGAACAGGGACTGGCTAATATACAAGTGGCGCCCTGAGGGCGAAGAAGCTGGAAGCACCAACAGGGAAAATTCCATACGCTACTCATCCAGCCTTACAGTTCGCCAGGGAGAAGTTGCCGTATTTCAGTATGCCGGTAGAGGGGTCAGCGGCGGTACCCAGGACTATATAGAAGGCTACTTTAGCGATACCATTAAGACTGCAAACCTGCCCATACTCGCAGGCATAGTCGGTGCCGCTTTTGGCGGGGGTACTCCCTTTGCAGCTCAGGTCTACTTTATCAACATGGCAGGGGTTAACCAGGTGCAGTTTGGAGTTCCCTACTTTAACATGTTTGATCCGCGCCTCCCCGACCACCCTGTAGAAGTTACAGTACGCGGAACAATTACCTTCAGAATTGTCGATTATAAACACTTTGTAAATCTGCAGGCTCTTGTAGATTTTGACATGACTAAATTCGGCAACCAAATTAAAAGTGCCGTTATCGATAATGTAAGAAATTCCATGATGGATATTATGGTAAAGCTTGGCAGACCTCTGGCACAGATAGAAACTTACAGACGCGAAATAAAAAGCATACTAGAAGCCGATCTAATGTCTAACCTATTGAATGTTTACGGCGTTACCATGGTAGACCTTAATCTTGCTGCCATAGAGCTTAACAAGGAATGTCCGGGTTACCAGAAGGTAGCCAGTCTTACCCAGGTACAGGCAGAGACTCAAATTGAATTGGGTGCCCAGGGCATGAGGGATCAGTACAACATCAATATGCAATCCAATGCGGCACTGGCTGCTGCCAATGTAGAAAATCAGGCGGAGTCCATGCGCATTAACCGTGATTTAACTCAACAGGCACAGAGCGGCCAAATTGATCAGAACCTTTATGCACAGAGAATGCAGACTGACCTTGGCGGTATGGAACTGCACAGGCTTAGAGCTCAGACAGAAATGGTCAATGCAACTGCTGCCGGAATGGGAAATATGGGTGCAGGCGGTGCTATGGGAGGCGGCGGCGGATTTAACCCCGGCGCAATGATAGCAGGAATGGCTATGGGCGGCACGGTAGGCCAGGGAATGGCTGGCATGATGGGCAATGTCTTTAGCCAGATGAACCAGAACATGCCCGGAAATGCGCCGCCCCCCATGCCGGGTACAGGAGTACCTCCTCCCATGCCTGATGCCGGTGCTCCGCCTCCTCCAATGCCAGGTGCAGCAACACCTCCTCCGGTTCCGGGAGCCGCTCCTGCTGCCCCGCTTATTCAGTTTGCTGTTTCTGTTGAAGGGCAGACATACGGTCCTTTCGATATGAATGCCCTTGCCCAGATGGCAGCAGCGGGGCAGATCAATGCCCAAAGCATGATGTGGCGGGAAGGTATGGCTTCCTGGCAAGCGGCAGGAACTCTGCCCGAACTTGCCCCGCTTTTTGGCGGAGCAGCTACACCGCCTCCACCGCCGCCGCCGGCACAATAACAGGTGTAATAAGGAGAATAATATGAGCGATAACAGCGGTTTTTCCATGGACAGGCTTTTGGAATTCGGTATGAGTGCGGCAGTCGCAGGTCAGGTTATGCGCAACATGAATCAGACCATGGGCGAAACCATGCAGCCCTGGCCTTCTTCAATGAGACCCGGCGCGCCCATGCCAAATGCAGCCATGCCTCCTTCTCATCTTTACTATGCAGCACTGGAGGGTAAGCAAGCGGGACCTTTTTCGGAAACCGAAATTATAAGGCTGGTGAACGAAAAGAAAATAACAAAGGAAACCCTGGTCTGGCATCAGGGTATGCCCGCCTGGAAACGTGCCGAGGATCTCCCGGAAATGCTGCGCATCATAGCCCTTGCTCCTCCTCCTCTTGATACTATCGCATAACACAGGGGTATTTATGGCAAGAAGATATACAGCTAATCAGTTTGCTCGTCAAATGATGGGTGGCAGCACTAATCGCTCCAATACACAAAACCAGGGGCATAGGGTTTTTCATGCCGCAATTGATGGAAGGCAGGCGGGGCCTTTTACCATTACAGAAATGTCTAAATTGGTAAAACAAAATACCATAACAAGGGAAACTCTAGTATGGAAACAGGGTATGCCCTCCTGGCAGCAAGCTCAGCATACACCTGAAATCATGGTGTTTTTTCCCAAGGGAGCAGCTCTACCGACTATGCCATCTTCGGCCATGCCTCCGCCTCCGGCTATGCAAAACATGCCACCGCCTCCCCCGCCAGCAGCAAGACAAACATGGGAGCACTATTCTTTACCTATAGAAGGCGTTCTTAACGAATGTACTTTAAGTGATGAAGATCATTCTGAAGAAATTAGAACACAGTCAGATCTTATAAAAGGTATACTTGCCGAGTTTAAAATTGATGCAGAAATTACAGGCATAATACGCGGACCTGTTGTAACTATGTACGAGATACTTCCTGCTCCCGGAATAAAACTCTCCAAGATAACAGAGCTGGAAAATAATATAGCCCTGCGCCTTGCAGCTAAAAGCCTGCGTATACTTTCTCCCATACCCGGGAAAAATGCCGTTGGTATAGAAGTTCCAAATAAAAAGCGCGACCTTGTGAGTTTTAGGAAAACCATAGAAGATTGTTTAACAGAGCCTACGCAAAAAGCTCTGCCTGTATACCTTGGTAAAACCATTACGGGTGAAATTCTAACAGTAGACCTTGCTACCATGCCTCATCTTCTTGTAGCTGGTACTACAGGTTCAGGAAAATCAGTCTGCATTAATGCAATTATACTGTCGCTCTTATACAGGCTTACTCCCGCCCAGTGCCGCATGATATTTATAGATCCAAAAATTGTTGAGCTCAAGTTATACGACGGCATTCCCCATCTCTTAACTCCCGTTATTACAGATCCCGAGCCTACATTAAAAGCTTTACGCTACTGTGTTAACGAAATGGAAAGACGCTACGAAGTTCTTGGCAAAGCCACATCCCGTAATATAAAGTCGTATAACAACAATGCTGAGGAAAAGGGTTATGCGCCGTTGCCCTATTGGGTAATAATAATTGACGAATTTGCAGATCTAATGGCAGTGTCAGGGAAGGAAACAGAAGCCCTCATCGCACGCCTTGCTGCTAAAAGCAGGGCTATTGGCATACACCTTATTATGGCAACTCAGCGCCCCTCGTCTAACGTGATTACGGGGATAATAAAAGCCAATATACCCGCACGCATTGCCTTTATGGTTGCGTCCAACAATGACAGCCGCATTATCCTGGACAGTTCCGGAGCGGAAAAACTCCTTGGCCGCGGCGACATGCTTTACACTGGCAGTGATACCCCCTTCCCCCTTCGTGCCCAGGGTGCCTATGTTTGCGAAGATGAAGCCGAAAAAGCAGCGAATCACCTTAGGAGCATAGGAAAACCGGAATATGTGAATATTCCTTAAACACAAAAAAGCTGGTTGAATTTGAGAAAGCATTTTATTATTTTATTGTTTCTTTCTTTGGTCTTCTCTGCCTGTAGCAGAAACCCTGTAACAGGCCAGAGTACTTTTTCAATTATAAATAACAGTGTGCTCTTTCCAATATCTTACCATCAATATGAAGAATTCCTAAGTGAAAATACAGTAGTAAAAGAAGGTAGCTATGCAGAAATGGTTATAAGGGTGGGAAACAGAATCAGGCAGGCAGCAGAAAGGCTTTTATTGACAGAAGGGGAAGAAAATTATTTTGATGATTACCGCTGGGAGTTTCACCTAATAGAAAGTGAAGAAGTTAACGCTTGGGTAATGCCCGGCGGAAAAATTGCTATCTATACAGGAATACTCCCACTTGCCATAGACGAAGACGGCCTTGCGGTAATTATGGGTCACGAAATTGCACATGCAATTTTAAACCACGGCCAGCAGAGAATGAGCGCAGAATTGGTTCAGGAATTGATTAGCATAGGTTTATACCTTGGCACATCATTATTGGAAATATCTGAAGAAACCCGGCTCTTGATCATGACCGCATACGGTGTGGGTTCTCACCTGGGAGCAATACTCCCTTTTAGCAGAAGCCATGAAAATGAGGCAGATTATTACGGACTTATCCTAATGACGATGGCAGGGTATAGGCCGGAGGCAGCAGTTTCATTTTGGGAGAGAATGGCAGAACATGAAAGCGGCGGCTTTGAATGGCTAAGTACTCATCCGTCAGGCGCAAACAGAGCTGCTCAGTTATTGCAATGGATACCAGAAGCATTGGAAAAAGCAAATAGTATTGCAGATAATACAGAAAAAATATTAAGGAGATAATATATGACTTTGGAAAGCATTAAGCAGGAAGTTCAGGCACTTGTAAATACAAAATTCGGCGCCAATGCACCAACCCTGTGGAACATTTACAACTCAAGCCCAGGGTCTGATACAGTTGCATATTGGGAAAACATGTGCAGGGCACTGAGCGCACCGCCTGAAGCAAGCCAGCCGCCTGCCGAGGCAAGTCCAGAGCCATCTCCTTCAGAGCAGATTTCCACTGCCGAGTCAGTACCAGAAGAAGCAGGCCCATCAGCTATGGCAGCGGAAAGCGACTTTAGCTACGAGCAGAAAGATGGCAGCATAGTGATTACCGGCTATCTGGGGAGCAGTAAGAATTTTACTATTCCGGCACAGATAGCCGGAAAACCTGTTACACATATAGCTGATAAAGCTTTTGCATTGGGCAGATTTAAAGACATAATAATTCCCAACACTGTTGTTGAAATAGGAAGAGAGGCTTTTGCATCGAACGATATGGCAAATGTAATTATCCCTGATTCAGTAAAATCCATGCAAAGAGAGGCTTTTACTCGATGCAATATTGAAAACTTGACCATAGGAAAGGGGCTAGGAAAAATTCCCATGAACGCCTTTTCCAGCAACAGAATTGTAGAAGTAATAATTCCGAAAAATGTAAAAGAGGTAGACACTGGGGCTTTTAACAATGGCAAGCTTGCCCGTGCGGTTATACCTGATGAAGGACTTACTATGGGTAATAACGCTTTCGGAAAAGCAGAGATAATTAAGGCATCAGATTACGTTGACGCACCGGATGTAGCAGAAGTTATTACCGCCTCTGTCCTGCCTGCAGCTCCGCCAGCAACCCAACAGGTGGTGAACGATGTAGGTGTGGTTATTTGCGGCGTTTGCAAAAATGAAATCGTTGAGAAAACAAGTTCAATATGGTTTTGCGCTACATGTGGAACAAGAACCTCTCGTGCTGAACCCGGAGAGCGCAGCTCAGAAAGATCCAGGTTTGAACATCAGCATAAGTTATCACTTGAAAAAACTCAAAAATACACCGACAGTCTTGTATACGAAGAAGGAGACTGGACTTATAAGCCAAGGGATGGCTATGTCATTATTACAGGTTACAAAGGAACTGCTTCCTCCCTGCAAATTCCCTCACAGATACAGGGGCTGCCTGTTAAGGAAATAGGACAAAAAGCATTTATAGAAAAAACATTTTCCGCCATTACTATACCTTCTACCCTTACAACAATTAGGGAATTTGCTTTTGCATACAATACAAACCTTGCTTCAATAACAATTCCCTCAAGCGTTGAGTTAATCGAAGATAGTGCTTTTGCAGGGCACCAAATGAAAAGCATAACTATACAGGAAGGTGTAAAGTCTCTCGGCTCCATGGCTTTCCAGGGCAAAGGTACCAGATTTGGTGAAGACCGCAGCCTTATTGATAATATAGTAATACCCGGCAGCATAACAGAAATGGGCTCGGAGGCCTTTGCTCAATGCCGTCTTGCAAGCGTTACATTCGCTAAAGGTACAACAATCATCAGCGATAAATGTTTTTTAAACAATCAGCTTAAAAGCATAGATATTCCCGAAGGTGTAAAGGTAATAGGGAAAGATGCATTTAATGACAATTATTTAACAAGCATTAAGCTGCCGGACAGCCTCCAGGAGATAGGAAATTTTGCGTTTTATGGTTCAAAAATTACCCAATTAAAACTCCCCGCTAACCTTAAAATTATAAGAGAGAGTGCATTTCACGATTGTACGCTAACAGAGCTGGTCATTCCAAATGGTGTAGAAAGCATAGGAAACAAGGCTTTTTCAGGCAACCAGCTCCTTCGCCTTACTCTAAGCGAAACTCTTACCGAAATAGGCGATTATGCTTTTAACAAAAATAAACTTTCAGGGTTTATGACCTTTCCCGGATCTCTCAAAACCATAGGAAAATATGCTTTTGAGAAAAATCAATTAAGCGGTGTTGAAATCAGGGGCAGAACAAAAATTGATGAATACGCATTTTCCGGTAATAAAATTTCAAGGCTTATAATTGGAAGCCGCGTGTCCTCAGTAGGATTTTTTGCTTTCTTCATTAATGAATTAATTGGGACTATTATTCCCCCGGGCGTAAGGGTTGCTGACTATTTTGGTGACGGTCCTGTACCTGCGATTGATGAGAAGGTATATGTAGAAATAGGCGACACATCCGCATTAAAGCTTGATGATGATACTTTCTGGCAGGCTTTTGAAAAGAAAGTCGCAGAGAAAAAAATTACAATGGCCCCAAAAGCTCCAATTACATTCCATGATGCAAGCGGCGTTCAAATAGCTTATGCAGAACATAATGACCATAATGCATACAGAGGCACAAGGGCAAATGCAACAATTTTTGACAAGGACAAAAAGAAAGTAGGAGAAATCAAGTTTGTTGCTCCTTATGCGTATAAAGATGAACCGGAGAATTATGGTGAAATTAATTTAAGCGATGGAAGCGGCCTTGTAAGCACAGACGGCACTGTTCTATATGGTCCAAAGGGTAAAGGCATTATGGATCTATATATTTGGGAGAAGGGTACTATCTATAAGGACAAAAAGAGAGCCGAGCAGGCAGAAGAACTGCGTATAGGGAGTACGAAAGCTGATAATGGTCTTGGTATTGCGTATAATAGAGACGGTGTTAAAATGGGTGAAGTACGGAACGCAGGCGAGTTTGCCGCAGTCTATGCCGGAGCCCTGCTAGCGCTTTTGATTAATTAAATAGGAGGATATTATGAAGAAAATTATTAGCCTTGGATTAGTTATGTTTTTTACACTGCTGGCGGTTTCGAATATATCTGCACAGGCAGTTGTCACTCTTACACCAGGCAGTTCGCATAACGCGGCATTACAGGGAACAACAGAGCAGCGATACAGTATTACAGTTCCCGCGGGGAGGCTCACTGTTTTTACAGAGAGTAACCTGGACACGATAATGCGTATATATAATGCACAGGGAACGGAAATTGCCTGGGATGATGATTCGGGAGAAGGCTTTAATGCAAGGATCAGTATCAGCGTTGCAGCAGGTACATATACCATAAGCATAAGAGGTTATAGTTCCAGGGATACCGGTCCCTATACCCTGCGCACTTCAACCCAGTCTGTCGCTGTAACAAACTTGACCCTTGGAACACCTCACAGTGCCACCCTGCGCGGAGTTACAGAACAGATTTACAGTATTACCCTGCCTGCCGGGAACTTCACTGCATATACTGAGAGTAACCTGGACACAGTAATGCGCATTTTTAATGCACGGGGAGAACAAATCGGCTACAACGATGATTCAGGAGGTCATGATTATAATGCAAGGGTAGATATCAGTGTTCCTGCCGGCACTTACACCATAGAGGTCCGCGGATATGACGACCGTGAAAACGGCCCCTACATACTGCATACCTCAATCGTTCAGGTCATAGAAAACAGAATCAGTTATGGAACACCTCACAACGCTGTTTTGCAGGGAACATTAAGGCAGCGGTTCACAGTCTCTGTACCTGATGGAGTGCTGGTCGCCTACACCGAAAGCAACCTTGACACAGTAATGCACATATACAATATGCATGGAGATGAAATAGCTTTTGACGATGACTCAGGAGCCGGCAGAAATGCAAGAATAAGCATTCTTGTCTCTGCAGGTATTTATACAATAGAAGTCCATGGCTATAATAACCGTGAAACCGGCCCCTACATCCTGCACACCACAAATGAATCTGTAATTACCACAAATATCACTTTAGGACGGCCTCACAATGCGGTACTCCAGGGAGAAACAGTTCAGATTTACAGTGTTACAGTCGCCTCCTCAGGCAGACTAATAGCCTATACCGAGAGCAGCCTGGACACCGTAATTCGCATCTTCAATTCCCAGGGCAGCCAAGTTGCCTGGGACGACGATTCTGGAGACAGATTTAATGCCAGGGCAACCGCTTATGTCACCGCCGGTACATATACCATACATGTCAGCGGCTGGTTTAATTCCGAGACAGGACCCTATACCCTGCATGTCTTGCTTCAGTGATGGTGACAGACACCCTTTTTTCATAGTGTCTACATGTGTATAGAGACCACAATATGTAGTGGTCTTAGAAGAATATGCGTTAACTTTGAATTATTTGCTTAATCCTGCTTGTGATCCCAGTTTTCAATCAGCTTAACTGCCTCATCATAATCACCTGACAGTATGCTATCGCTGATTAAATTCAATGCCGCTCTTATATCTTCCGGAGCTTCATAGTTTTCAAGACTCTCTACAACTTCATTTATTATTCCGGCATCAAAGGCAATTAAGGCGGATTTTAAATTTGCGAGATCCGATCTTAATATTTCCATTAGCACAAAATCTTCTTTTGGATAGCTTTTTTTGCTAAGCAGAACAGCATTAATTTTTTTAAGAAGCTCTTCCAGATTAGAGAGGAAAGAAGAATTTTTTTCGTTAATAAAGTTTAAGTTATTATTGTCTCCCGCCAATTCCAGGTTCTTTGCCTCTTCTGAAATATCTCCTGCACCTATGTTTGCTGCTGCACTCTTTAAGGCATGTACATAGACAGTGTATAGGTCTAGATCACCTGCCTCAAGGCATGATTTTATTTCATCGATTTTTTCAAAGGCATCCTTATAAAAAATAGAAAGGGTATTTAGATAAAGATCAAACCTGCCGCCGGAAAGAAAAATTCCCTTTTCTATATCTACTCCGGATATCTCTATTTCCTTTTCCATGCCTATGTTTTCATTTGTCGAGAGCTTTAAATTTTCCTGCAGCCTAATTCTGTTCTGTTTTTCCCTGGGTATCCATTTTTCAAAAACTGAGTTCATCATTACCGTATCTATGGGCTTGGAAAGAAAATCGTTAAAACCGTTGTTTAAAAACATTTCTCTGTTTCCCGCCACTGCATTGGCGGTTAAAGCAATGATGGGCATTTCTGTATAGTAGGTATCGTTTGCTCCCATTTCTCTGATATATTTTGTTGCTTCTACACCATCCATAACAGGCATTTTATGATCCATAAGAACCATGTCATAACGCGTGCTCTTAACAAGCTCTATTGCCTCAGCACCGCTTTTACATAGATCTACCTGCATCTTGTATGGAAGCACAAGACCCTCCACAACTTTCAGGTTTGTAGTAATATCATCAACAACAAGAAGCTTGGCATCCGGAGCTGTAAAATTAATTGTATGATAATTGCTTTCACTGTAGGAGAAAGATTCAAAGCTGCCATTTATAACATCTGCAATGGAAATTGAATGTACGGGCATGGAAAGTGTTTTAAGATTCTTATCCGGAATGGTTTCGCCGAATTCTGTAAGTACAACTATTTGTGAATTTGTGCTGTGGGTCAGTATAGTATCCCTATTTTTGTTAAAAAGTGTATAGGAAATAAATATAAAGTCAAAATTTTGAGCTTCTATTTCTCTGTGTAAATCTGCATCATCAGAAACATGGGTGCAGTTAAGCCCAAGGTTTTCTATCCCGAAAATAATGGAATTTGTGTAGTACTCCCGCCTTTCGTAAAGAAGAATCTTTTTATTTTCCGGATCCCTTACATGAGCCAAAGGTTCATTTGAGCCTGTAATTTGCGGTACTATAACAGTAAAGTTACTACCAACACCATACTCAGATTCTACCTTGATGTCTCCATTCATAGCTTTTGCCAGGTTAAGAGATATTGTAAGTCCAAGGCCTGTTCCTTCTATGCCCATGTTTTTTTCAAGATCAAATTGCGTATAATCCTCAAAGAGGCTTTGAAGATTCTCCTGCTTTATTCCCCTTCCCGAATCTTGAATTTCCATTATAAGGTTAATGGTATTATTACCCAGAATCTCCTGACGCACACTAAAAGAGACAAAACCTTTCTCGGTAAATTTGACAGCATTATTCAAAATATTTAAGAGAATCTGCCTTATTTTTAATTGGTCTCCCTTAAGATGCCGGTTAATTTTACTGTCAATATTTACCACAAAACGTATCTGGGTATCTACAGCCCTCATTCTTATAATGCTTATTACATCATTAACAAGAGAAGAAAGAGAATAATCATCAATAAGTATTTCCAGTTTGCCGGTTTCTATTTTGGAAAAATCCAGTATATCATTAATTATTGACAAAAGATTAACACTTGCCTGCCTTACAGTCATAATATGTTCGCGGACCTTATTAATTTCATCTGATCTTAATGCAAGTTCAGTCATACCCATTATGGCATTCATTGGTGTGCGTATCTCATGGCTCATCTTGGCAAGGAAGTCACTCTTTGCCCGGCTGCCCTGCTCCGCCTGTATTTTTGCAGTAACAAGTTCAGTAATATCAATGGAAGATCTAAGGTGTACTCTCCTGCCATCCGGCCAGCGTATGTATCTATCCATATGATGGTAAGTTAGTCCTGTTAAAGGATCATATTCTTCACATTCAATTATTCTGCCAGGTTCAAGATCGAGCTGCCCGCATGGGCAGTTTGTGCATTTTCCTTCTGCTTCGCTTGTCTGAAAAATCTTATAACACTTCTCTCCTATTACATCATCCTTAAAATTATAATGTTCTTTCATGCTGTTATTCATGAAAAGCATCTCGCCTGTATCAGGCACATTTACCCTTATCATAGTGTTAATACTGTTAAGTAAATTCTCCAGTATGTTAAGGGTTTCTTTCTCTTTAGTTACATCTTCTATAATGGCAAGGGAACATAATTCTCCCTTAAAAGAAATAGTGCATGAAGTAATACGAGCGGTAAACAGTTCGCCGCCTAGTTTTATACATTGAAACTCCATGGGAATTCTTTCGGTCTTAAACAACTCATTGGCCATATCCATGGATGTTCTTCCGTTAGGCTGAATTTCCGGCATAAAGTCAAAACCACTGCGGTTTGCAACGTCTCTTTCAAAGTCTTCGCAGTTAAAAATGTCCAACGATGCTTTATTGGCATAAACAAGACTGCCGTCACCATGGCTCATTATCCTTATGCCTATGGGAAGTGAATCGAGCATATTCTGAAGACTCTTTTGATTTTCCAGCATAGTCTCGGCCATGTTATTTCTTAAGATCGCATTCGCGATTATTCTGCCGGCTGAGTGCAGTATGGTTTCTTCGTTTTCGGAAAACTCTCTTTCATTATAACAATCATCAAAACCTACAATACCCCAAAAACCATCATTAAGAAATACAGGGGTAATTAAAATAGACATTATTCCCCGGGATAGTAAATGCTCTTTTTCCTTTGGAGGCATATTTTTTGAAGGTCCGCTCACAGCTTTTCCATTTGCCAAAAGCTCAAGCCATGCCGGAAAATGTTCTTTACACAAAATACTATCCGGATAAGTATCAGCCTGTATTAAGCTTGCATCACTTGCCCATTCATAAAGCATAGAGGTATATGCATCACCGTCAATAAAACTATTTTTCCATACACATACGCGATCCACATTAACAATCTCTGCTAAAATACTCATAGATTTTGAAAGGCTGTCTTCAAAGCCCGCAGTATCCGATTCCAGCAGTATGGCTGACATAATATTAACAGCGTTTAACATACTGCTCTGCTGTTCAATTTCTGCCATCATTCGCTTTTGTTCACGCAGATCCCTTGTGTAACCGGCTACAACATAATCGTCCATGTAATTCACACGAACAAGGGTAATCTCCGCCTGAAAAAGCGTCCCATCTTCCGGTATACGGTGAGTCCACTCAAAATTACAATAGCCTTCTTCGAAAGCTTTTTTAACCAGAGTAATGGCAACTTCATCTGAACGCCGCCCATCGCTTTGATACTCAGGTGAACATTCTGTAAGGAATCTTTCTGTATACTCCTCTTTGCTTTTAAAACCATAAAGCCTTACAGCAGCTTCGTTACAATCCAGAGTTTTAAGATCCCGGCTCCATAACTGGCAGCAAATGGGACATGTGTCAAGCATGATTGTTGTAAGTTGTGCAGCTTCAAGCTGTTTATGTCCTGTAATATCAAACATATAACCATCTATTACATTGGAAGATCTCTCCTGTCCAACTTCTGTTACAACCATACGGTCCATTATCCATTTTATTGAACCGTCATGCATAATGATACGGTATGTATGTTCCCATGGCAGACTTACATCGAGAGTCGCTGCTGCACCCTTTGCAATTTCTTCCAAATCATCGGGATGTACCATTGCCATAAATTTGTTAGAGCCGCCTATCAGCTCCTCAGGGTTATAACCAATTAATTCTTTACTGCCATTACTGGCGAAAGTTATTGTATAGTTGGGTGAATCGTTAAGATGCTGATAGACCATTCCGGGAAAGTTGTCAATAATTGTATCTATTCTGGATTCCATTTTTTTGGTGCGCTGCATTAAATTAAGCCGCTCATTGTTTGACATGGTAACAGCCATTAGATCTCCGAGAGAAGAAGCAAAACTTATCTCCTCTGTAGACCATTCACGTTTTTCCGGAAAAGCTTCGCAGTATCTTTGCTCTATGCAGATAACACCCGCAAGTTTACCGCCTATATGTATGGGCATATCAAAGAGGGAGCATATTTCCGGGTCATAGCTTTGCATCAGCTCATTCATTTCACCAAAACCGGAAATTTTATTGATAATAACTGCCCTCTCGCTTACAAGCAGCTTTATATATTCATTATTGTTTGTTAGATCAACATCATCCTGAACTACATGCTGCTCAAGCAAAGGATCGTAACTGACTATGCTTTTAAGAATTTTCATATCCTCTGTGATGTACCATATACCTACACGGTTTACATTTAAGGCCTTACAGGCTTCCTGTGAAATAATAGTTGCTGCATCCTTTAAGTTGCCGCCGGAAAACATGGAGCTCTTCGTTATTTTCGCCAATGTTTTATTAAGTTCATCTGAATATTTATACTCTTCCATCAATCTATTTGCTGTAACATCCCATGCAAAACCAATTAAACCGCATATTTTATTATTAAGAACAAGAGGGGTCTTTGTAATTTCTATTAGCTTACGGGACTTATCAGGGTAAACAAACCAGCCTTCATAACTTAGTGTTATGTTTTCTTTTATTACTCTATTATCAATATTTACATGTTCCCGGGATGTTTCCTCATCAAAACCTGCAATTTCAGAGGGGGGTTTGCCGGCAATATCTGTTCCCCTGATCCCGAAAAATTCTTCGAATTTCCTGTTGCATACAGTGTATAAGCCATTTAAATCCTTGCAGTAGATCATTGCCGGTATAGTGTTAAAGATAGCATAAAGGGAAGCAACCTGTTCTTCTATGCTTTTTCCTTTATGCCTGTTTTGCAGCAGTAGTATGATTAGCGATATAAGAATCAAAAAAAGTAAAATAACAGCAGCGGTAATATACATAAGAAAAATATAGCATGAATTCAATTTTTAGTAATGGAGCATTTTAAGGATTATGTTCTTTAGAAACAAAAAAAGAGGGGAATAAATTCCCCCCTTTTAAAGTGAATAGACTAATCTTTTCTATTTAATGTTATAGAAAGCGGCTTTGCCTGCATACTTTGCAGCGGTATCAAGCTCGTCCTCTATGCGAAGGAGCTGGTTATACTTGGCAATGCGGTCAGAGCGGCTCATGGAACCGGTCTTTATCTGTCCTGTTTCAAGGGCGACAACAAGGTCGGCAATAAAGGCATCTTCAGTCTCACCTGAACGGTGGGAAATTATGGCAGTATAGCCTGCGCGTTTTGCCATCTCAACAGCTTCGTAGGTTTCTGTAAGAGTACCAATCTGGTTTACCTTAACAAGGATGGAGTTACAGGCTCCCATTTTAATGCCCTTCTCCAAAAACTTGGTATTGGTTACAAAGAAGTCATCCCCTACTATCTGGATTTTATTCCCAAGGGTTTTTGTAAGTTTTACATAACCATCCCAGTCTTCCTGATCTAGTGCATCTTCTATGGAAATAATGGGGTACTTATTTACCCAGCCGGACAAGAGTTCTACCATCTCGTCACTGGAAAAGAGTTTGCCGGGATTGGACTTCCAGAACTTGTAGCCTTTTTTATCACCTTCGTCAAAGAGCTCTGAACTTGCACAGTCAAGGGCTATTTTGAAGTCGTCTCCGGCTTTATACCCGGCCTTATCTATGGCCTCCATGATATATTTAAGGGCTTCTTCGTTATCTATATCAGGTGCAAAACCACCTTCGTCTCCAACGGCGGTATTTTTTCCTGCTTTATGCAGAAGGCCTTTTAGGCTATGGAAAACTTCAGCAGTCCAGCGTAGAGCTTCTCTCATGGTAGGAGCGCCTACGGGCATTACCATGAATTCCTGAAAGTCAATTTTATTATCTGCGTGCTTGCCGCCATTAATAATATTTGCCATGGGAACAGGAAGAAGATTTGTATGTATACCCCCAAGATATTTATAAAGGGGAATTTCAAGATAATCCGCTGCGGCTCTGGCTGCTGCCATGGACACGCCAAGTATGGCATTGGCTCCAAGCTTGCCCTTGTTATCGGTTCCGTCAAGGGCTATCATGGCTCTATCCAGTGTTATCTGATCAAGAGCATCCATTCCAAGGATCTCAGGTCCAATAACATTGTTGACATTCTCAACGGCCTTTAAAACACCCTTGCCAAGGAAACGGCCCTTGTCTCCGTCTCTAAGCTCGACAGCTTCGTGTATACCGGTGGAAGCCCCGGATGGAACTGCCGCTCTTCCTGTTGATCCGTCTTCGAGGTAAATTTCCACCTCTACTGTAGGATTACCGCGTGAATCAATTATCTCTCTGGCTTCTACAAAATCTATAAAACTCATCTTCTCCTCCATTAATTAAACTTTTAATTATTTTCTTTTGTTTAAGGATTCAAGTCAAGTAGACATAAGAGCTGTTGAAAGCAGCCTTGCAAGCATGTCGATCAGCCTTTTCTCCTGATCCAGCTGCCCTACTTCGTAAGTTGCACCGGCAAAAGCTTTAATTCCCATCATGATATATGAATCGATTAACACTTCAACAAAGGTTAAGAGATCAAAATCAGAAC